>ERZ791885.613-NODE-613-length-31798-cov-6.317676_pt1 | contig 31798 bp, 44 predicted proteins | sample MGYA00510159_ERZ791885 | MGnify/ENA primary metagenome ERZ791885 (study PRJEB30046, sample SAMN00792054) | human gut metagenome | study: EMG produced TPA metagenomics assembly of the A metagenome-wide association study of gut microbiota in type 2... | reverse complement strand
CGCGGCGACTTGTATATCTTAACAAACTCAGGAGAGTTTGTCAAGCTCTTTTTTTTCATTTTTTGTCTTGTGGATAGAGACGTTTGGTTATTTTGTGTATCTCCATCTGACAACTATTGTATTCTACCATCTGTTGCTGCGTCTGTCAAGTTTTATTTTTACTTTAAAATCATCTGACAGCAAAAGGCACACAAAACAACCCCTCTAAAGGGATTCTATTTTGTTTTCTTTCCGCACGCTCGTATCAGCTGGTTCTTTTATATTACCATTAAATCCGATAAAAGTCAACAAAATATGTATGGATTATGTAAAAATCCTTACTGGTAAAGGCCCCTACGTTGCAGTGTGAACCTTAACAATGCCGCCTGCAATATATTCCTCAATTTCTTCGTCCGTATATCCATATTCCCGTAAAATTTCCCGGCTATGTTCTCCCAGAAGAGGTGCCGGGGAAGCTTGTTTCCTTGCTTCTTCAAAGGCAACGGGTGTATTAGGCAGTATAGCAGACCGGCCATTATCAAAATGGCGTTCATATAAATTCCCATTAGCCCAGGCCTGCTGATTTTCCGTTATATCACGGAAATGCCCGATATTATCGTAGACGATGTCTGCAGCAGCTAACAATGGTCCCCAGTCTGCCCGCGGTCTTTTCAAGAAAGCCTGCTGTACCAGATTGACAAATTCGCCAGAATGACCCTGCACCGCTCCAAAGGTATTAAACCGTTCATCATCAATCAGCCCATCCAGTCCGAGGATATGACATAGCGACGGATAGTACCGTTCATAATCCATGATACACAATTCCAGCCATTCACCATCAGCACATTCATAAGGAATACATACGGGGCTTGGCTGTTCGCTCCGCATTCTTGGATAGACATTACCATATACCTTCTGCGCTGCAACAGCGGGAACTCCCATGAGCCAGGAAGCCGTACCCAGCAAAGAAATTTCGACTTTATCTCCTCTGCCCGTCCGCGATTGTTTATACAACGCAGCGCACAATCCTCCTGCCATAATCGATCCGGTCGTCATATCACCAAAAGCATGAAATGGCGTAAGAGGCGCATTACCCGGCTGTCCATAATCCTGCATAAGCCCGCTCCGGGCCCAGAAAGCCGCAATGTCAAACCCCGGTCTTTCCGCTTCCGGTCCCTTATTGCCATACCCGCTCAGATGTCCCCATATGAGGCGGGGATATGTCTGGTGCAGTACGTCCCAGGTAAGGGACATAGCGTGCAGAGCTGCCATCCGGTAATTGGTCATAAACACATCCGCATCAGCCAGGAGACGATGCAAAATCTCCATTCCTTTTTCCGTACGGAGATTCAGAGAAATGCTCCGCTTGTTGCTATTATTGACATCCCAGCAGGGATTTTCCTCCTCCGTACAGGGAATCTGGGCAATTTCACCATATTGCCGCCACGAATCTCCTTTCAACGACTCTACTTTAATGACATCGGCTCCCCAATCTGCCAGTATCCGTGCCGCAGCAGGCACGGCAGCATAGGTCGATAAGTCAATTATTTTTACACCTGTCAATGGCAGCTGTTCATCCATAAAACATCCCGTCCCTTATAAAAGGCGGGCAGTCTGCTGTCTGAGACAACGACTGCCCAGCATACGACATAATTATTTTTTACTCTTTAAGCCCATGTATACCTTCTCTGCCGTAATCGGCAATTCCGTAAACCGCAACCCCGTTGCCTGATACACGGCCTCTGCAATAGCCGGTGCCGGCGTGTTAATGACAATTTCACCAATGGATTTAGCTCCGAACGGACCATTTGGCTCGTAACTGGGTGCAAATTCTACGCGGATACTGCCTATATCCATACGACCGGGAATCCGGTATTGCATAAATGAATTATTCTGAATTCTGCCATTTGAGTCAAATTGGACATTTTCCATCAGTGTCATGCCAATTCCCTGCACCAGGCCGCCTTCTGTCTGCACTCTGGCCAGGGCAGGATTGATGACGGTCCCACAATCGACAACAGCCGCGTAATCCACCAGATTGATATGTCCTGTTTCCGGATCGACATCGACAACTGCGACAGCTGCCATAAACGGTGGCGGAGACGTAGGAGAATAGTGAGTTTCCGTAGCTTCCAGGGCAATATCATTGGTAATCATAGCCGCATTTCCCAGTTCCTGCCGCGTCACCTTGCGGCCACTGGCTGGATCCACCACAGCATCTCCGGTAAATTCCAGTTCCGAAGCATCAGCGTGCTCCAGCATACGGGCCGCTTTTTCCTTCATCTTTTCTATCAGCGACCGGCATGTCTTTACCACGGCCATCCCTGTCAGATAGGTCGTCGAGGATGCATAGGAACCACTATCATATGGCGACGTATCCGTATCCACGCCGCGGGTGACAATTTCATCAACAGAACAATCCAGACATTCTGCTGCAATCTGCGCCAAGATGGTATCACAACCCGTCCCCATGTCCGTGGCTCCGATAGATAAGGTATAAAATCCATCATCATTCACTTTTATCGTCGCCGAAGCTACATCCACGTTGGAAATACTTGATCCCTGCATAGCCAGGGCCAGGCCGGCTGCACGGATTTTGCCATTTGGGAGCACCTGGCGTGGGTATACATGTTCCCAGTCAATCATTGACTGCACCCGTTTCAGACATTCTCCCAGATTGCAGCTCAGCGCCGTTTCGTTAAAATACGCCGGCATCGTCTCGCCCTGCTGTACGATGTTCTGAAGTCTCAGTGCTCCCGGGTCCATGTGCAGTGTGTCTGCTAATTCATTCACAGCCGATTCCAGGGCAAAAATCCCCTGGGTAGCACCGTAACCACGATAGGCTCCGGCAGCAATCGTATTGGTATACACAGCGGTATACCGAAAACGGAACGCAGAAAAACGATTATACAAAGGGATAGATTTATGCCCCGACAGGGTAACCGTCGTCGGGCTGTGATCCCCATATGCTCCGCCATTCCAGAGTGATTCGACAGAAATGACCTGAATCATGCCATCGCGGGAAGCTCCCAATCGTACATGGACATCGGCTTCGTGCCGTGGAGAAGATACTGTCATCGCTTCTTCCCGCGTATAGACCATATACGCCCGTTTTCCCGTACGCAGCGTAATCAGAGCGGGATAACATTCCATGACGACTGTCTGCTTGGCGCCAAATCCTCCTCCGATCCGTGGCTTGATGACCCGGATTTTCGATTTAGGAATTTCCAGTGCCGTCGCGACAATGCGCCGTACATGGAACGGGACCTGTGTCGAACTGACAATGACCAGACGTCCAAATTCATCCAGGTATGTATACGCCCGGAACGTTTCCATCATAGACTGCTGTACTTGTTTCGTATGGTACGTCCGGTCAATCACCACATCGGCCTTCTGGAACGCAGCATCGACATCGCCCCAATCTTCTTCTGCCTGGGCAATAATATTCCGTTTATTATCACCACCAACGGGGACGCGGGGGTTCCAGTCCTCTTCGGGATGTACAATAATAGGATTATCTACAGCCTGATGGAAATCCAGGAGAGGTTCCTGTACGTCATATTCCACCTTGATCATGCGCATAGCCTTATCTACACATGCCGCATCACGGCCGGCTACGAGAGCCACCGGGTCTCCGACATAGCGGATCTGTGTATCCAGAATAAGCCGGTCATAGGGACTCAGCTCCGGATAGGTCTGACCAGCAATAGTAAACCGCGTCTTGGGGACATCTTCTGCTGTCAGGATACATTCAATCCCGGGAACAGCCAAAGCCGCTTTGGTATCAACATGGCGTACGACGGCTCTTGCATGGGGGCTGCGCAGGGCTTTGACGATAAGACAGCCTTCCGGTGCCAGATCCTCCGTGTAAGCCGGCTTACCTGTCACCAGCTGCAAGGCATCTTTTTTCATAACTACCCGGTTGATTTCTCTCATAAACGCATCCCCTTTCCCTTTTCCGTCAGATATTGCTTCAGGACCCGCATATGACTGACATACCCCGTACACCGGCAGAGATTGCCTGCCAGATATTCTTTGATTTCTTCTTCTGTCGGATTATCCAGTTCTCTGACCATAGCCAGCACATTCATGACAAAACCAGGATTACAGAACCCACACTGGTCGCTGCCTTCCTGTCCCATATATCGGGCAAATTCCTGTGCCTCACCCTGCAATCCTTCCAACGTCGTGACATGCTTTCCGTCAATGCGGGCAGCCAGAACGGCACAGGATAATACTGGTTTTTCCTCCAGCCATACCGTACACAATCCGCAGGCTGTCGTTTCACAACCGCACTTTACACTGTAACATCCTTTTTTACGCAATAAATCATACAGCATCTGCCCCGGTGCGATCTCATCGTTTTCTACCTTGCCATTGAGCCAGTACTGAATTTTCATTTCCGTCCCTCCCCTGCCGTCTGTAAGAATAACCGCCTGCACAGGACCGTTGCCATATCATGCCGGTATACCCGGCTGGCCCTCATATTATCCTCAAAGGACAGTGAGTCAGCAACTTCCTTGGCTGCCCGGTCCGCGTCATCGGGAGTCATCCCCGTACCAGCCGGCAGACATCGTACCTGCGCTCGCATGGGCCGTGCACCCACACTGCAGGACACGCCATCTGCCGTACGAGATACGGCACAGGCCAGGACAGGAAAATCTGTCGCGTTCAGCCGCAACGAAGCATATGCCGTCTGCCGTTTCTTTTTGGGGAGATATACTCCCTTTAAAATATCCGTGTCCGCTTTTTGTTCCGCAAAAACAGACAGAGGGACCCGGCCGCCTTTATATAAATCTACTTCTGCATCCAGAGCCAGAAATAACGTCAGTACATCAGAAAAACCGAACCGGCCCCAGATACTGCCGCCCACCGTCGCCAGATTACGGAACTGTGTCCCCACAATATGCCGTAACGATTCTTTCATGGCCCCCTGAGTAAAGACTTCCAGAGAATCCGACGTTTCTAGCTGGCGTAGCGGTACCATTGCTCCGATATAGAATGCCTCTTCGGTCTCGTGGATTTCATCCAGTCCCAGTCCGGTCAGATCAATAGCCGTTGCCAGCGTACGCCTTGGTGACATACGCAGCCAGCAGCAGCCGCCGAGGATAACAGCTGACCGTTTCTGATTCAGCTGCCAGGCCTCCTCCAAACTTTTTGCTTTAATATAATGAACAATATTCATACCTTTCCTCCTGTTCGTTCCATGCAGCTTCCGGGACTGCATGCGTTTTCTATCACGGTCCCAAACGGTATATTTTGAAAACAGACAGGTTGAATTTCCCCTGCCACATAGTTGCAATGCGTAAAATTAATGGTATAATAAAAATGTCTTCAGGGCAGGGTGTAATTCCCGACCGGCGGTATAGTCCGCTAGCGCTCCGGCGCATGATTTGGTGCAATTCCAAAACCGACCGTATAGTCTGGATGGAAGAAGGCAATCTCAGGCTGCGTCTGCAGTCTGTCTGATGCTGTGCCTGCATGCCCTGACCAGATGGTCAGGGTTATTTTTTTGCTGAAGACAATCCCAAATACCCTTATACGGAGGCATGCATTATGACAATCAAACGAACGTACAACACTATCGACGAAGCGCTGGACGCTTTGCGCCAGGGCCGGATCATCATCGCTACTGACAATCCGGACAGAGAAAATGAAGGAGACTTTATATGCGCCGCCCAGTACTGCACAACAGAAAACATGAACTTCATGGCAACACATGGCAAAGGCCTTATCTGCCTTCCCATCAGTTCTTACTTTGCAGAAAAACTCTCACTGCCACCCATGGTAGCTCAGAATACAGACAACCATGAAACAGCATTTACCGTATCCATAGACCACGTAGAAACGACAACAGGCATTTCCGCAGTAGAACGGGCCTACACGGCACGGATGTTGACAGATGATGCTTCCCGTCCGGCGGATTTCCGTCGTCCTGGTCATATGTTTCCCCTCATCGCCAAAGAAGGCGGCCTCTTTACCCGCGGCGGACATACCGAGGCTACGGTAGATCTCATGCGTCTTGCCGGCCTGAAAGAAGCTGGATTATGCTGCGAAATCATGGCCGAAGACGGTACCATGATGCGTACGCCTCAATTATGGCATCTGGCAGATATGTATCATCTTCCCTTCATTACGCTGAAGGATATCAAAGACTATATGAGCTGTCAGGCAAACAAATCCTGATGATCTTTTACAAAGGAAACAGCCCAGTGAGGTGTAATTTCCAGCGTATCATCTGGCGGCAGAGCACCTGCCAGATCCCGTCCCAGTGCCTGATAGGTCTGGCGCATGGAATCATTAAACGGGAGCATGCCTGATTTCTGCAGTTCCGGATCAGCAAAATGAAACGCATCACCAGATTCGCCGTGAGTGAATTCAATCAGGCCGGCATGAATCGGGCTGGCCTGAGCTGCCAGGAATGATTGAACCATTACTTTCATGATTTCTATCAGCCTGTCATCATATCCTGCATCAAAAATAGCCAGTTTTTCCAATAACTGCGTACGCTGGCGTATGAGACGATAACGGAACGCCTTCATGAATTCATATTCCGGTTTTTGCAGTGACTGATGCATGTCGGTCACATCCCCACCGCCAGGAGCGTAATAAATGACCAGACGTAAATCGCTCTGAATATACAAAAAATCATAATCGAGATACGTTTCATGTCCGCATTTAGGACATTGAAAGCGAAAGAGAGACAAATCCCGTACTTTTTCCCGAAGTCCGGGATTTTTGTCTATCTGTATGCGATCCCAGATTTTAAACCGGCTCTTCTTTCCACAGGAAGGACATTCCAGATTGCGGTTATAATGATCCGCATGTTTCACAGGTTCCATGACATAAGCTCCTATTAATTAAAATAACTACAATTCCATTATAGGCCAGAGCCTTTTCATTGTCTATGAATAATATAATGAAAGGGGTTCTCCCACTCTTTATTCTCATTGGTTCTACCAAGTAAGACGACGCTGTTACTGCGTAAAATAACGGTAAAGCTCTTCTGTCTGTTCTGATACAGGCATACATAGTTCCCGATTCAAAACCTGGCAACACCGCCGATACCATTGCTTTACCATCGCAATATCTTTCTGAATACCATAACTGATCAGTAAAATGCGATATGCTTCTTCCCAGCAGGGATCGATTGCCAATATCCACTCTGCCCATATTATGGATTGTCGATACTTCTTCTGATTCACGTAGGAATTGGCCAGCTCTGTTCCTCCATTAAGGGCCAGTAATTTCAGCCGGTCTCTCTTCTGCAACAGTGGCTCATTCAGGACTTCCCCACACAGATAGTCGCCCTTATACAGTGCAAGCCCTTTTTGAAGCAGAGCCTGCCCTTCAGCCGTATGATGCGCCAAAAGCACTCTGCCACGTGTTACAAATTGTTCGAAATCGCGAACATCAAGATAGCACTCTTCGGATGTTGAAAATTGCAAACTGGTACGTTCTTTATGGATGAAAGTTCCTGATGTCCTGGGCATTCTTTCCGGGTCCAGAATGTTGAGGAGACAATTCAAGGTTACTTTGAAATTATTACGACTAGTCCGGCTATCTGCGTCAGGCCACAGCAAAGTCATGAGCGACTCCCTGTTCATAGGCTGATCATAAAAGGAAATCAGTAGTAAAAAAAGCATCTTAGCCGCTTTACGCGTCCAATCCTCCGATAAAATCTGCCGGCCCCGGGACGTAATGGCTAAGCCTCCAAATGTAGTAACGACAGAATTGACAGACTCCTCATTTTCCATCACAGATTGCAGGGCTTGATAATATTGCCGGAGCGTCTCGCAGGTCACGGGACCCAGATTCCCCAAAATAGATGGTTTCTCTAACAAAAATTCATATGAATATCTGTGGCTATATTGTAAAAACTGCTGATATGATTGCAAAAATAATTTTGGGAGTCCCAGTTGCTGATAGCAATGGCTAAAATACAAAAAGCAGGCCGTCTGACCCAGTGTATCTCTGCATTTTTGATATAGCGATAACGCTTTTTTCAAATAAGGCAGCCCTTCTCTTGCCTGATTGCAAAAGACGGCTCCCATCCCCAGTGTCAGATACAAAATAGCAGCAAACCAGGCATCTTTCCCCTTCTGCGTAATAGACAAGGCATGCTGTCCGATTCGTTCCGCTTCCAGCCACTTGCCATCCAGTGCTGCCATCAGACTCTGTCCCCAATATATTTCCGTTTTACTCCGTTCAATGGACAGGGTATCAGCCAGTGCCAATGCTTTTTCATATTTCTGTCGGCAAATTTCTTTATTATGACGATAGTCAAGCAATAACGCATGCCCCATACGGACATAGCCAATCACAGCAATGAACTGGGAATGAATAGCCTGCGCATACTGAATGCCTTTATTGGCATACTGCAGTGCCTGATCCATATCTCCCTGAATAGAATAACACAATGATAAAATCAGTGAGCTGTCCCGGAAAGACAAGGGCATGCGATCAAAGCGGTCCAGATTTTCTTTTTGCAGAAGCTGGCAGACATTCCTGATTTTCCCTGTCCGCAGCCATATACGAGCCTGTAAATTATTTCTGTCGCCATGATCAAAAGGAACAACTCTATGACGCAAAGCCAGATATCGCTCTGCCTGGCGTGAATTTCCATGGTTAATCATGTTTTCACTCATGAGATACAAGAGTTCTCCTTTTTTCTCTTCCTGTCCTTCTGGCAAAGCTTTATAAGCCTGATGCAGATATCGCAAAGCTTCGACAGGTTGAATAATATCCAGATAAATTTCTCCCAAACCACGATAGCTTTCACTTTCTCCTACAGAGTCCTTCTCAGCAGCAAACAAATAGCCTGATTGCTGATACCAGTAGACAGCCTTCTCATACTCGCCAGCCAGTCGTGCCATATCACCGAGTGAAATAAATATCCGGGGATTCTTCCGGTATGAAACAGGAACTTTCTGGATATAATGTTGAAATAGTCTTTGCCGGCCTGATACTATCCAATGCCGCCCTACCTGGGAAAGGATATCCGATGCTCTTTTCCAATCCTGACAGAGACTGCAAAAATGTAATGCCCATTCATAATTATTTTTTTTCAAATAGTATTGAATGAACGCCTGATATAGCTCTTGTTTATCTGACAACTCCTCTTCCGCTTTCTGCTGTAAAAAATCGCGGAACAGAGAATGATATTGATATACTCCATGTGCAGATTGTCTGGCAAGAAGTCCTTTTTGAGAAATAACGTGCAACATCTTCAGTTCTGAACCAGACCGTATAATATTCTGGCAGAAATCCAGATCAAAATACTCTACCAGAGATGTTTTAAGCATAAAATCCTGTAATTCCACTGACTGCCGGTTAAAAAAATCATAACTCAGATATTCAAAAAAACGCTGCAGATTCAGTGACTTTTTTTGCAAATACGTTTCATATTGTCCGGCATCTTCACGCCATTGTGCTGCCAGCATCTTAATGACGATAGCCCATCCTTCCGTTTTTTTAAATATAACCTGAATATCTTTATCATCCAGATGCGTCAATTGCGCTTTTTGGAATAATGTTTCTATTTCATCTGGCGAAAATAATAAATCCGTCGGAAACAGGTCTTTTGCCTTTCCACGCAGTCTCATCCGTTCCAAAACCGGCAGATTGACATATTCCCGTGAAAGCAGCATGATGTGCAGCGAATCCGGTAAATTAGCCAGCAAACGATCAAAAAAAGTTACTACACCGGCATCATGAATATATTGCCAGTCATCAATTACCAGATATACAGGTGTATTCCTGTCTGTCTGACAGGTATTCAATCCGGATAAAAATAAAAACAGTACAAACCGCCAGTCAATCTTTTTTTCTGTTGCCAGCCGTTGGCAAAACCATTCGCTAAGTCCAGGATAGAACATATCCAGACTTCCCGCCAGATAAATCGCAAAAATATACAAGGTATCATCTTCTGGTCCCAGACAATACCAGCAGGGAGTTTCCGGTTTTCCCCGCCAATACTGTATCATAGCCGTTGTCTTCCCATATCCGGCTCCTGCAGTAATGACTGTCACCGGGCATGATTTTATGGCATCTAGTTTTTGATTGAATCGGAGCCGCGGAATGATGATATCATCCACGGCAGGTATAGAAATCTTTGTTGGCAGTAATTTTCTCATAAGCACCGACCCCTGACAATACGTTTCTTAGTAGTATTATATCAGATTGGGAAAGACAATGAAGCACCGTTATACAAAACCAATGGCATAACGGTGCTTCTATTAAAGAGTCAATTCAATTCTATTTACCAGATCATATATTTTTCAGCCGCTTCCCGCAATTCATTACGGAAATCAGGATGGGCTATGCGAATCAGTTCTTCTACACGCTGCTTGATATTCAATCCTCTCAGCCAGGCTACCCCGTATTCTGTAACAACATAATCTGTATCATTGCGCGATGTTGTAACGGCAGCTCCTGGAGCCAGGAAAGGAACGATTTTGGAATGAAGTACCGTTTTGCCATCAGCATCCTTTGTCGTATACGTAGAATGCATCGCAATAATGGACTTTCCTCCCGGTGACAGTTGCGCGCCCTGAACGGTTTCCGACTGACCGCCTGTTCCGGACCATTGCAAATTTCCTACCGTTTCGGAAGCACATTGACCAGTAAGATCAATTTCCAAACTGGCATTGATGGAAACGAACTTGTTATTCCGGCCGATTGTATAGGGATCATTGCTGAAAGTACTGGACTTAAAGAGGACGGAAGGATTATTATTGATAAAATCATATAACCGCTGGCTGCCCATCGTAAAAGAGCAGACAGAATATCCATTCATAAACCCTTTTTGAGAGTTGTCCACAGCACCGCATTCAATCAGATCCACCATAGTTTCCGTAAACATTTCCGTATGGATCCCCAGATGTTTTTTTGCTTTCAGTTCATTAGCCACAGCGTTAGGAATGTTGCCAATACCCAGCTGTATAGTAGCCCCATCTTCTATAAGTTCCGCAATATACCGGCCAATAGCCGCATCCGTTTCTGTATACGGAGCCAGTTTTGCACAGGGAATAGGCCGATCAGATTCTACCACAGCTGCAACCTCAGAAATATGAACCAGAGTATCACCAAAAGTCCTTGGAAAATTAGGATTAACTTCTACTATAGTTAGTGCTCCCGCATTGATGAGGTCTCGTTCATAAATGGCACTGACAGAAAGTGTCATGTACCCATTCTTGTCCATAGGCGATACAGTCGCCAGGACTACAGGTCTCCGTCCTTCGTACCGGATCCGGTCTAAGGTATGACGTAAAATAGTCGTGGACCGCTGTGGCACGGCACTCGTCAGTTTTTCCTTCTGTGACTGGCGCAGAGGTCCGCAGAAAAACCAGCCATTATGAAACATAGTTCCTTTCATTTCCTGATCATGAAGCCATGGATAATCTTTTAAAGGCAGACACGTATTGATAATCGTATCTTTGACTCCTGTTTCTTTCAAGTATTGAAGTTTATCGAGAATAGCCACCGGTTCTCCCGAAGCCTGGGCACTGAACATGTAATCATGATCCTGAATTAATTCAAGTGCCTGTTCTGCTGTCATTTTTTTCTGTTCATACATGGTTTCGTATTGTGTCATAGTAGTATAACCTCCTCTATAAAATGTATTATTTTTTGCTGCGTGATTTTCCTGTTTCTGGCAATAAGAACGAACCGATGAAAGCGGTTGCACTGAAAACAACAGCTACAGTAAGGCCTGCCGTATATCCCGACGAATCGATAATGACACCGATAATAAAAAAGACAATCGTTTCAATAATATAAGCAATGGCCCAGAATATCCCCATAATCTTTGTCAATTTGACCGGAGTCATATCGGGCAATTCCTGCGGAATCATGAATAAAGATGTAACGGGTATAAACATCAGATTTCCAATAGCAAATGCAGCAATCAAAGCAACGATACCGTTTTCAGTTGTAAACATGAGCACCCCAAAAGCCGTAAGTAAAAAACCGCAGAGCCGGATGACAGGAAGCCGTTTATAATACACCTTGGACAGCAATATAGTAATAATAGTACCGACGATACCGCCAAAAGCCACGACAATACTCAGCGTCTTAGAATCAATTACCGTTGTGCCGGATATAGGAAAGATGCACAGTAAGACAATATAAAAAGTAAGAATACCCGAATAGGTAGCCGGATAAATCCAATTAAACTTATGGCTAAGTGCAGTAGCAAAACTATAGGATTCTGCTGAAGTTTCCGTAGAGTCATTTGTCGTATTAATAGCAAAATCCTGTCCCACTACAAGCCACAAAATAAAAAGTACACCACTGATGACGGCAAAAAACGCCATACTCATCTGCCAGGTTTGCATCATAGCAATGACCGGGCCAACTACCATCATAGCCAGCATACCACCAACGTTGTAGGCAACACTGTTGATAGCATTGACCGTAGGGCGCGTTTCCGGTTTAAAATAATGAATGACAACGGGGCTGAAATAAACAACGTAAACGGCCCCGCCAAATCCCATAATAAACCGTCCCAGGATGAATACCCAGTACTGAGGTGCCAGGATGGCCAGCGCACTGCCAAAAACAATCATACCGGAACCGATTGCAATAGCCTTTTTAGGCATGAACTTAATGAGAATAGCAGCTGCACAAAAATTACCAATAATTTTAGCTACCGTAATGGCGTTCGATATAAACGTAGCTGACATGAACGAATCCAGACGGAAATATTTCATAATTTCCGGGGTCAGGGTCGTGCCTGCAATCCAATTGACAGCAAATAATGCATATGTACAAAACATGATTGCTTCAATCAGATTAGCTCTCCCTGATGAAGTTGAAGCGGTACCAGACATAGATTTTCTCTCCTTTCTCTTATAAGACAACGTACCTATATTCTTTAATTACAGTATACAAAAGCAGGTAACAAGGCAGTTACAAAACACAAAAAAGAGTTGTAACAAAATGAGCAAAAACTCATTTCATTACAACTCTCCTTACATCAGCGCATTAGTCTTTCTGGCGAACTAATTTGCTCTGATTAAATGTATCCACCATTTCAAAATGATCGGCATCGCTGAATTTCAACGTTTCTACACCAAAATCATTTTTTCCCTTCATATTTATAATCATACTGCCCCTACCTGTTTCCGGATTAATCTTTACATCCGACAATTCATACGAATAGGACGAGTTTGTACCATGAGGACGTATAATTTCCATCGTTCCCTTTTTGACAACCCACGTATAGCCACCTTGGACCGTTTCTTTCCAGGTTCCCAGGAATATATCTTTAGGATCGGCTTTAATCGCCTGTCCATCTGCATCCAGATAGGTAACTTTAGGATGATTATTGTTATTTTCAGAATATTCAAACTGACGGCCATAGTACTTGGTAGTCCCGTACAATTTCAAATAGGTCGGGTTACCCGATTTATCAAAATATTTAGATTCCGTTCTGTTGCGTTGGCTGTCATATTTGTATTTGATCGCGGCAACATCTGTCTTTCCTGACATATCACCATTACTCAGGATTTTTTCATCTATGTTCAGAGCTTCCCCATTTTTAAAGTAGCTTATCTGGCTGATGTTGCTATTTTCATCATAGTCCATTTTTAATTCATCGGGCCCTTTAGTCTTACTTATGACGAGGGGCAAGCTTTGTCCATCAGCACCGATGAACTTCAAATCTATAATACGATCCGCGTCATCATAGGTCATATCCAGTTCGGCAACCCCCTTGGCACCCTCCTTAATAGGAGCAGCCTGACCATCTATGCCCAAGAACTGGATTTTGACCGGACCGGCATGTTTGTCATCATATGTATATTTTGTTTCTGCCCCAGCTTCTATCAGACCATCTTTCATCTGTTGCAATTTGTCATTAAGCGAAGTGGGATCCAGAAAAACAAATAGGTTATTCTGAGCACTGCCATCGAGATCACCGGCTTCATTGTACAACTTGCGGCTGATGACACGACCCTTTTTATCGTAGGAAAAAGTAATACGGGCGTATTTGTTTTTATTGTTCTTCACTACACCGTTATTATCCCGGATTTCGACGGAGTTCAATACATCGGATTTTTCTTTGTCATACACAAAGCCCAGGATGCTGGCACCCAGATATCCATTAACCACTTTTCCATCTTTATTCATATAGGTAATGGTATCAATATTCCCTTTTTTATCGTAGGCAATCTTCGCCTGGGCTACATTTCCTAGAGAATTATTATCGCCTTCAGAATTATAATAATATTTCTTTTCTGCTTTTCCTTTATTTTCTCCATCTTTTGCTATCTGATAACGGACAGAATCTTCACCGTGGTTTCCTACACCTGCCTTGCCGGTAACACGTTCATACTTTTCTTTAATATACCCATCCTGGCTATAGTCAAGCTGGATCCGTGCTGCCGTAACAGCCGTCATGTTGCCAACGGTAGATTTCCAATGTATATCGATGGGAGCATTACCCGCTTTCGCCGTAACACTTACGATTTTATCTTTTGTCGCATCGTCCTTGCCCATTTCGACATAGTAAAAAATACCGCCTTTCTTGGCCTTTGAGTCGTCAACCCGGTCTTTGATGACGAATTCGCCGTTCGGTTTGATTGCAACGTTTTTGTAATAGCCGGTAGATACCTTATCGCTTCCGGTTCCACAGCCAGCCAGCATAAGGGAACATAATCCGGCAAGTATAAGTCCAAAAATTTTGATGCGCTTACTAATCAACTCTCATCATCCTCTCTGTTTTTTTAATGCCCTTCTTTTAAATTCGTCGTACTATATACCGTATCTCCCCCCAGTCTCATGGCGATGCCAGTACATTCTATCGGAGGCCGCCCTTTCCGAAAGGACATTTCCATAACAAAAAGAATATGGCACGCAGTATTTCTCAGAATTCACCATTCAGAGATAATTCTTGTTTTATTATAATACAAGAACACAGAAATGTCACAGTTATTTAAACAAATTTCATGTAAATCCAACTCCAATGTATATGCCTTTTCCATCAAATCATTCCACTTGTACAGGAGTTATCAAAAAAAGAACACCCAGGAAATATCCTGGGTGTTCTCTGTCCAGTAATCTGGCGGAGTGAGAGAGATTCGAACTCTCGCAGGCCTTACGACCTCTAACGATTTAGCAAACCGTCCTCTTCAGCCTCTTGAGTATCACTCCATATGCAACTGACTAGATTAGTATACACGTTTTTGTATTATCTGTCAAGGGATATTTCCTGACAGGAGCAGGCTGATCCTATTGAAACGGCTCCGCTCCTGCCAGGACAGTATTCACGGCATTGTGTATTCTGCCTATTTTCCTTCTATGGCCTTATTCAGTCGTTCTATCTTCCCATCCATCATATTCGTATATCCGGGACGGATATCGGCTTTCAACACAACAGAGGTACGGATTCCCTTGTCAGTAAAATACTGGGTCGCCTTTTTGACGACGGCCATGACATCATCCCATTCTCCTTCGATTTCCGTAAACATAGAGTACGTATGGCACTTCAGGCCCGAATTACGGATAATTTTAACGACTTCTGCCACATAAGGCGCATATTCGTCACCAGTACCACTGGGAGCAATGCAGACAGCTACAAGTGTATTCATAATAAAACCCTCCTCATAAAATAATGATTCTGTCTTCATTATAAACGATTCGGCACACTTGTCCAGTCTGTATACACTGCTTAGAACGGATATGAAATAGTTTGTTCTATCAGGTCAGGCGCATCGGAAAAGGCGGTATGGGCAATACTGTCGTTGTCATCGCCAAATATAATGGTACCGGAAATCGTCCGGCCCGAAAAAATCATAGGAATCCAGATAACGTCCGCTTTCCACATTTCACCATAAGGAAGCGAAGAGAGAGAAAACCAGCGCGGTTCCATTTCTTCAGAAGCCGTTACGGTGCCCTTCCAGTCGTGAAGAAGGTAAACATACCCAATATGATCATACGCAGGCTCAGCAGGAAAGCGGAAATCCAGATAGGCCACCAGTTGCAATGCTGCTTCGTCTGCTGTCAGATGACACTCCTCATAAAGCTCCCGTATGGCACAGGTCCGGAATGTTTCTCCCTTTTCTATTTTTCCTCCGAATCCATTCCATTTAGAAACACCAAATCCCCGTTTTTTCCGACCCAGGAGGATCTGTCCCCTTGCGTTGACAGGGAAGCATAAGGTAGTAGGACGCATAGTCTGAACCAGCCTCCTTATTTTCCCTTTTTCTTCATATTCTTGAAATATTCGTGTTCTTTATTTAATTCCTGCAAAATCGTATTAATTGTCCAGGAAATATTCGTTGGCGTAACCATAGCTTTGAGAGGGATATTCTTCAATCTGCCCCGGCGGATAGCATCCAGAAGAAGGTTAACAGTCTGGTTCGTAAACCCGCAGAGAACAATAGCTTCTTTGGTTACTGGAGGTAATTCGCCGTCTTCTTCCGGCGTATGTTCCACGGTCTGTTCTTGTGCATCGCCTTTCATCGCAGCAATTTCAGCTACTTCTTCTTCCGTAAGGCCAAGGACTTTGCCGACCGTCTCCTCTTTTTCCTCTTCCGTTACAGCTTTTACCTGTGATTTAGTCAACATTCCCAGAAGTTTGAGTTGTTTTAACCGGTCCGGAGTAAAATTTACAGCCAGAATCATTTTAAATGCCATCGTATTCTCCCCTTTCTTATCAAAAAAGCCGCTGTGGAACAAACCACAGCGGCCGTGCATCCCATTCGTTTATCCCATTGGGGATTTTTCCGTTGAGATTAAACTAATTCGATGATAACGATCGGAGCTGCATCACCCTGGCGCGGGCCTTTCTTAATGATGCGGGTATAGCCGCCCTGGCGATCTTTATATTTCGGTGCAATTTCATCAAACAGCTTTTTAACTACATCTTCGTCCATCAGATAAGCGAGTACCTGGCGGCGTGCATGAAGGTCACCCCGTTTGGCAAGGGTAAGCATTTTTTCAGCCATCTTGCGGAGTTCTTTTGCCTTTGCTTCCGTGGTTTCAATGCGTTCATGCTGGAACAAAGAGGTAACAATGCTGCGCAATAATGCTTTACGCGCAGAGCTGTCGCGTCCTAACTTTCTATAAGCCATCGTTCATCCTCCTAAAACTATTCTTCGTCACTTGATTTTAAATCGTAACCTTCTTTACGCAACTTTTCGATGATTTCATCGACAGACTTCTTGCCCAGGTTACGGATTTTGGCAAGATCGTCTTCTGTCCGTTCCGTCAGATCGGCCAGCGTATAAATATTGGCCCGTTTGAGGCAGTTGGAAGCGCGTACGGAGAGGTCAAGAACATCAATTTTAACTTTATCCAATTCAGGACCTTCTTCTACTACTTCTTCTGAATTTTCTGTATCAGTAAACTTGGCCATGGATTCATTAACTTTATCATCAGTTGCGATATCCTGGAAATAATTCAGGTAGCTGATCATAATGGATGCAGCTTTGGCTACGGCATTTTCTGCCGTGATGCTGCCATTCGTTGTCACCTCAAGAGTCAGCGAATCATAATCCATTTCATTGCCAACCCGGACATTGCCTACTTCATAATTCGTACGAACGACAGGAGAGAAGATAGAGTCAATAGGAATGACCCCGATCATATCCGTATCCTTTTTGTTTTTCGTAGACGGTACATACCCTTTGCCTCGTTCAATATGGCACTGCATGTGGATATGGGCATCTGTATCGAGAGTAGCAATATGAAGTTCCGGGTTCAAAATTTCTACGTCTGTATTTACGTCAAGATCTTTTGCGGTAAATTCGCATTCGCCATTAACATCGATGGTGATATCGGCTTCGTCGATATCATCATTTGTGAACTTCATGCAAACCTGTTTCAGATTCAGGATGATGTCCGTTACATCTTCTCGGACACCGGGGATGGTCGAAAATTCATGCAGCACGCCGTCAATCTTGATAGACGTGATGGCAACGCCATCCAAAGAGGCCAGAAGAATGCGCCGCAAACTATTACCCAATGTGATTCCGTAACCTCTGTCCAGAGGTTCGCATACGAATTTTCCGTATTTGCCGTCATCGCTTTTTTCTGCGATTTCAATCTTGAACTTGCTGTCATCTATCATTAGGAAAATCCTCCTATATCAGAATCAAAACAACTTGGTCAAAAGCGCGGACAATTATACGCGTCTACGTTTAGGCGGACGGCAGCCATTATGAGGAATCGGTGTTACGTCTTTGATGGAATTGACTTCCAGACCAGCAGCCTGCAGAGCACGGATAGCGGCTTCACGGCCGGAACCAGGTCCTTTAACAAATACTTCAACAGAGCGAAGGCCGTGTTCCATAGCAGCTTTGGCAGCAGTTTCAGCAGCCATCTGAGCAGCAAACGGGGTGCTCTTACGGGAACCACGGAAACCCATTTCACCAGCGCTTGCCCAGCTGAGTGCATTACCCTTAGGATCGCTGATGGTGACAATCGTATTATTGAAAGTAGAACGGATATGAGCTGCACCCGATTCTACGTGTTTCTTTTCTTTTTTCTTATTGCTTCTTACGTTATTCTTAGCCAAAATCGTTTCCCTCCTTACCTAAAATTATTTTTTCTTGCCTGCGATTGCTTTGCGCGGGCCTTTACGTGTACGGGCATTGGTTTTCGTACGCTGACCACGAACAGGCAGACCTGCACGATGACGTTTGCCGCGATAGGAATTGACTTCAATCAGTCGTTTTACGTTCAGAGCAGTTTCACGGCGAAGGTCACCTTCTACTTTGTAATCAGAACCGATGACTTCACGGATTTTCTGCACTTCATCTTCTGTCAGATCGCGAACGCGGGTATCGGGATTGACACCGGTTTTGGCGAGGATTTCCTGAGAGGAAGACAGGCCAATACCATAAATATATGTTAAACCAATTTCAACACGTTTGTCACGTGGTAAATCTACACCGGCTATACGTGCCATCTATTCATTCACCTCCTGAATATTAACCTTGTTTCTGTTTATGTTTCGGATTTTCGCAAATAACCATAACACGGCCTTTGCGTTTAATGATTTTGCATTTTTCGCAAATTTTCTTAACCGACGGTTTTACTTTCATAATTAACCTCCTGCGTAATCAAGCCTATTTGAAGCGATACGTAATACGGCCACGATTCAGATCATACGGTGTCAGTTCCATCGTAACCCGGTCGCCTGGCAGGATACGGATGAAATTCATCCGCATTTTGCCGGAAACATGGGCCAGCACGATGTGATCATTTTCCAATTTAACCTTGAACATGGCATTTGGCAGCGCTTCTACTACAACGCCTTCCACTTCAATGACATCTTGCTTAGACATGTGTTACCTCCCTGGTAGATTCAACACCGGCCCGTTTCAGGACGGACCGTATCCATTCGTTGCTGATTCGTACGGAACCAGCGTCCATACCGGATACGCTCGTTCCTAAAACCTGAAGATGCCGGCAATTCTTTTTCTTCGGCTTCTCCACATGATACTTACGACCGTCTGCAATCCATACGTAGGGAGCAGTAAGACTGCCCGTGACTACATACACAGCGCCCTTATCTTTTCCGGCAAGGCTGAGTACAACCGTACCGGCAGGAATCAGCGGCTTATCCATGTGACGGAAGTGTAAGAATATCGGGGCCATTTTCCGTGATAGCAACGGTGTGTTCAAAATGAGCTGCCGGTTTGCTGTCACGGGTTACGACGGTCCAGCCATTCTTGAGCTGGTGCGTCTTTTCTGTACCCATACAGATCATCGGTTCAATAGCCAGTACCATACCCGGTTCGAGCAGTTCTCCGTGCCCGGCCAGGCCATAATTTGGCACTTCCGGATCTTCATGCATATCCGATCCGATACCATGTCCGACATAGTCCCGGACGACGCCGTATCCAAAGGATTCAGCGTAGGCCTGAACGGCGTGACCAATATCACCGAGATGGTTACCAGCTACAGCCTGTTCGATGCCTTTATACAGGCATTCTTTTGTCACCTTCAAGAGCTGAAGTGTTTTCGGGTCCACATGGCCAATAGGTAATGTAACCGTCGAGTCACCATGATACCCGTTTTTGTTTACTACCAAATCGATACTGATTATGTCGCCATCTTTAAGCTTGCGGTGGCCGGGAATCCCATGAACGACTTCTTCATTCACGCTGGCACAGATAGTGGCCGGGAATCCATAATAGCCTTTGCAGCTCGGGAAGGCCCCCTGACTGCGAATGTATTCTTCACAGCGCTGGTCAAGTTCACCCGTAGTCACACCCGGTTTTGCCAGTTCTCGCATCAATTCCAGCGCATCGGCGGTAATCCGGCCTGCTTCACGAATATACTCAATTTCCCTTTTCGATTTTAATATAATCATTCTTATTTACTCTTTTCAAGGCTGGCTACAATATCGCGGAATACATCTTCCATGCTCTGTTTTCCATCTACTTCGATGTAGAGATTGGAATTTTTATAGTAATCGATGAGCGGTTTCGTCTGGGCAGCATAGACGCTGAGGCGTTTTTTGACTGTTTCGACTTTATCGTCATCGCGCTGATATAATTCGCCACCACATTTATCGCAAACATTCTTCACTTTGGAAGGTTTGAATACAATATGATAGGTTGCACCACATTTACGGCAGATCTGACGGCCCGTCGTCCGTTTGATGAGTTCTTCATCGGGAACGGCAATATTAATGACACCATCAAGCTTGATTCCCAAATCGCGGAGAATCGCATCGAGGGAGACAGCCTGACTGGTTGTACGGGGGAATCCGTCGAGAATAAAGCCTTTCTTGCAGTCATCCTTGGCAAGACGTTCTTTGACGATGCCTACTGTAACAGCATCGGGAACGAGCTGTCCGTTATCCATGTACTTCTTTGCTTCCAAGCCGAGAGGAGTCTGTTCCTTTACAGCTGCACGGAACATGTCGCCCGTGGAGATCTGAGGAATACCATACTTGTCAATCAGGCGTTCGGCCTGTGTGCCTTTGCCGGCCCCGGGAGGGCCCATTAACAGAATATACATTCAAACTACCTCCTTATTTCATGAACCCCTGGTACTGTCTGTTGAGAACTAAGGATTCAGCCTGCTTCATCGTATCGATAGCAACACCGACGACGATAAGAAGTGCCGTACCGCCAAAGTATACCCCCTGGATACCCGTTACCCAGCCGATAAAGTTAGGCAGGATAGCCACAAAAGCCAGGAAGAACGCACCGGCGAGAGTAATTCTCGTCATGATGCGGTCGATATACAGTGCCGTCGGCTGACCAGGACGGATGCCCGGGATAAAGCCGCCGTATTTCTGCATATTTTCCGTGAGCTGGGGAATATTCAGCGTAATGGCAGTGTAGAAATATGTGAAGAACATGATCAGCAGTGCATACATGATGGTATTGGTCAGTGTACCCCAGGCAAAGAAGCTGGCAATCCACTGTACCGTATCATTCTGCACGAACTGGGCAATCGTAATAGGGAACATCAATACAGAAGAAGCAAAGATGATCGGAATAACGCCTGCCTGATTCACTTTCAAAGGAATATGTGTTGTGTGACCGCCATACATCTTACGGCCAACAACACGTTTGGCATACTGGACAGATACGCGACGCTGCCCCTGCGTTACTTCGATGACAACAACAATCATCAGAAGTGCAATGATGGCAAAGAGCAGAGCCTGGAAAATATTAATCGTACCGGCCTGTACGTATTTGTAAATCGTCATCACACCATCAGGGAAGCGGGCAACGATACCGGCAAAGATGATAAGAGAGATCCCATTGCCAATACCACCGGCCGTAATCTGATCGCCAAGCCACATGAGGAAGCATGTTCCGGCAGTCAGGATGATGGAAACCATGAGAACCATGGCCCAGCTGTTATCTATCAGCGCATTGTTGACCTTTAAAGCATAACTCATGGCAAAAGCCTGGATGAAACCGAGGACAACCGTGCCCCAGCGAGTTACTTTCTGGATTTTATCACGGCCATCCTGATTGTCCTTTGCCCATTGCTCAAAGGTCGGTACCACTGACGTAAGGAGCTGCATGATGATAGATGCATTGATGTACGGTGTGATGCTCATTGCCAGTACGGAAAACTTGCTCAGGGCACCGCCAGAGAATAAATCGAGGAGCCCGAACAGGTTACCGCTGGAAAACAGATTTTCAATGACCGATGCATCCACACCGGGAACAGGGATATGCACACCAAGGCGGAAGATGATGAACATGATCAGAGTGAAGACTGCGCGCTTCCGGAATTCGGGAACATTCAGTACATTTTGGATGTTTTCTAACACCACAAATCACCCCTACTGTTCTGCTACCGGTTCTTCACCCGGTACAACCGCCTTGCCGCCTGCTGCTTCAATCTTCGCTTTAGCAGATTTTGTAAAGCCCTGAGCTACGACAGTGAGCTTCTTTTCCAATTCGCCATTGCCGAGGATACGGATACCATCGCGTATATTCTTGACGATACCGGCTTCTACGAGAGCAACCGGATCTACGGTAGCACCATCTTCAAAACGATTGAGCGTAGAAACGTTTACTTCTGCATAGTTTTTAGCCCAGATATTTTTAAATCCACGTTTCGGGAGCAGACGATACAGCGGCATCTGGCCACCTTCGAAGCCAGGACGTGTACCACCGCCACTACGGGAATTCTGACCTTTATTACCTCTGCCGGCTGTCGTTCCGTTACCGGAACCCGTACCGCGGCCTACGCGGAAATGTTTTTTCTTGGAGCCGGGAACAATTTTCATTTCATGAAGTTTCAATGAAGCGCACCTCCTTTTATATTAGATTTCTTCTACTTTAACTAAGTGTTCAACTTTATGAAGCATTCCTTTGATCTGCGGAGTAGCTTCTTTGATAACACTGGAATTCGTCTTGTGGAGACCCAGAGCGACAACCGTTGCGCGCTGATCGGCAGGACGGCTGGCAACGCTCTTTACAAGGGTAACTTTTACTTGAGACATTACGTATATCCTCCTTATCAGCCGTAAATTTCTTCTACTGTTTTGCCGCGGAGTTCAGCAACTTTGCTGACGTCTTTCAACTGGGAAAGGCCAGTAAGCGTAGCCTGAACCATGTTGTTCGGGTTGGAAGAACCCAGGGATTTCGTCAGAATGTTACGTACACCAGCCAGTTCCAATACGGAACGGACCGGGCCGCCGGCGATAACGCCAGTACCTTCAGCAGCCGGTTTCAAAAGAACTTTGCCAGCACCAAAGATACCTGTGATCTGGTGAGGAATAGAACCGTTTTTCAAAGGAACGGAGATGATATGCTTTTTGGCGTCTTCAACACCTTTGCGGATAGCTTCAGGAACTTCGCCAGCTTTACCTAAGCCTGCACCTACACGGCCATTGCCGTCACCGACAACAACGAGGGCACTGAAGGAAAAACGACGGCCGCCTTTTACTACTTTGGCAACACGGTTGATGAAAACGACATTTTCCTGTAATTCGAGACCTGCATGGTCAACTTTTGCCATGTGTTATTTCCTCCTTGACTAGAATTTCAAGCCAGCTTCACGAGCTGCTGCAGCCAGTGCTGCTACACGGCCATGATAAATATAACCGCCACGGTCAAATACTACTGTCGTGATGCCTTTTTCGATAGCTCGTTCAGCAACAAGTTTGCCAACCAGTTTAGCTGCTTCAGCATTACCGCCTTTGACATCCTGAGCTTTGATTTCCTTGTCCAGCGTGCTGGCGGAAACCAGGGTTACACCGTTGACATCATCAATGACCTGTGCATAAATATTGGAAAGGCTGCGGAAAACGTTCAAACGCGGACGTTCAGCCGTGCCGTTGATGTTCTTACGTAAGCGCCAGTGACGTTTTACGCGAATCGCATTCTTACTCTTTTTCAAGGAATTCACTCCTTTCTATATATAAATGACGTTATTATTTCTTCGTACCAGCTTTACCAGCTTTGCGGCGGACATGTTCACCAACATAGCGGATACCTTTTCCTTTATACGGTTCAGGCAGACGATAGCCACGGATCTTGGCAGCAAATTCGCCGACGTGTTCGTTATTGATACCGGAAATTACAATCTGCGTAGCACTCGGGCATTCAATCGTAATACCTTCCGGGGCATCGAGTTCGAGGGGATGGGAGAAGCCGAGAGTCAGGGCAAGTTTCTTGCCTTTCATCTGTGCTCTGTAACCAACACCAACGATTTCCAGTTCTTTTTTAAAGCCTTCCGTTACGCCTTTTACCATATTGGCAATGAGAGCACGGGTAAGGCCGTGCAGGGCGCGGTTATTTTTTTCGTCATTCGGACGTTCGACAGTAATAACATTGTCTTGTACTGTTACTTTCATATCCGGGTGAAGCGTACGGGTAAGTTCGCCTTTCGGGCCTTTAACGGTAATCACCTGGCCATCGAGGGTTGCTGTTACGCCTGCCGGGATATCAATAGGCATTCTACCTACTCGGGACATATTGACACCTCCAAAACGATTTACCAGACGTAAGCGATAACTTCGCCGCCCAGACCAAGTTTACGAGCTTTTTTATCAGTCATAACACCCTGGGACGTGGAAATTACTGCGATTCCCAAACCACCGAGAACGCGCGGTAATTCTTCTTTGCTAGCATAAACGCGCAGGCCCGGTTTAGAAATTCTCTTGATGCCGGTAATTACTTTTTCTTTATTAGAACCATATTTCAATGTGACTTTCAGCGTCTTGCCTTCGTCAACGGTTTCATAGTTCTTTACGAAGCCTTCTTCTTTCAGGATGTTCAGCACTGCGGCCTTCATCGTGGAAGCGGGCATTTCAACTTTTTCGTGATATGCCGAATTGGCATTACGGATTCTGGTGAGCATATCCGCAATCGGATCGGACATTACCATAATCTAAAACCTCCCTCCATATAATGAGTTACCAGCTGGCTTTTTTGACGCCAGGAATCTGACCTTTGTAAGCCAGGTCACGGAATGTGATACGGCTGATGCCGAATTTACGCATATAACCGTGAGGACGGCCGGTTACCTTGCAACGGTTGTGCAGACGAACCGGAGAAGCATTGGCAGGTAACTGGGAAAGTGCTTCATAGTCGCCTTTTGCTTTGAGTTCAGCACGGAGCTTAGCGTATTTGGCAACCATTTTTTCACGTTTCTTTTCACGTTCAAGCATAGATTTCTTTGCCATGTATGTTATCCTCCTCTATTACTTTTCAAAAGGCATGCCCATCAGTTTCAGCATATAACGGCCTTCTTCGTCCGTTTCCGCTGTCGTAACGATGGTGATGTCCATGCCGCGGGCTTTATCGACTTTATCATATTCGATTTCCGGGAAAATGAGCTGTTCCTTCAGACCCAGAGTATAGTTGCCACGGCCATCAAAACCCGTAGCGCTTACGCCGTGGAAGTCACGGACGCGGGGCAGCGTCAGGTTCATCAGTTTATCGAGGAATTCATACATCCGTTCGCCGCGAAGTGTAACTTTGCAGCCGAGGTTCATGCCTTCACGGATTTTAAAAGCTGCGATAGATTTCTTGGCCTTCGTAATCAACGGTTTCTGGCCAGAAATGATTGTCATATCGTTTACAGCAGCATCCAAGGCTTTGGAATTCGTAACGGCTTCACCAACAGCCATGTTGATGACGACCTTAGTCACCTTTGGAATCTGCATGACGTTTTTATAATTGTATTTTTCCTGTAACCCTTTCACTACATCCGAAAGGTAAAAATCTTTTAATCTGGACACTCTCAAGGCCCTCCCTTCTCTACGTTAAGTTAGATAGCTTTGCCGCTCTTGACAGCCGTGCGTACTTTTGTACCATCAGCCTGCTGTACCATTTTTACACGAGTCGGCTTGCCGCTTTCAGGATCTACGAGCATTACGTTAGAAACATGCAGTGCTGCTTCTTTTTCGATAATGCCGCCTTGAGGATTGTTCTGTGTCGGTTTTGTGTGACGTTTTACTTTATTAAGGCCTTCAACGACTACGCGGTCCTTTTTCGGATAGCAAGCGATGACTTTGCCTTTTTTGCCTTTTTCTTTGCCGGCGATGACGATAACGCTGTCACCGGTTTTGATATGCATTTTACCCATTGAGAACACCTCCTCCTTATAATACTTCCGGAGCCAGGGAGATGATCTTCATGAAATCTTTTTCACGCAGTTCTCTGGCAACGGGCCCAAAAATACGAGTGCCTTTCGGGCTCTTATCATTATTGATTACGACGGCTGCATTTTCATCGAAACGGATGTAGGAACCATCAGCACGGCGCAATCCTTTTTTAGAACGAACGATAACAGCTTTTACAACGTCGCCTTTCTTGACAACGCCGCCGGGTGTTGCATCTTTAACAGTGCAGGTGATAATATCACCGATGTTACCATATTTTCTGTACGAACCACCCATGACCTGGATGCAGAGTACTTTCTTCGCACCCGTGTTATCGGCAACATTCAACACAGTTTCTTGCTGAATCATGGCTTGACCTCCTAATTAATCGATCTTACTTCGCTTTTTCAACGATGGTGACTACTCGCCAATGTTTCTGCTTGGACAGGGGGCGGGTTTCTTCGATGCGTACGATATCACCGACGCCGCATTCGTTATTTTCGTCATGAGCTTTGAACTTTACAGTGCTGACGAGCGGCTTTTTGTAGAGTTCATGCTGTTCTTTATATTCTACTGCAACAACTACAGTCTTATCCATTTTGTTGCTGACTACTTTGCCTACGCGGATTTTGCGTTCATTTCTTTCCATCTGAGCTGTGACCTCCTTTTAGATTTTCCAATCCTGTGTGACTTACGCCTGTGCTTTCAATTCTGCTTCGCGCTGTACCGTTTTGATGCGAGCGATAGTTTTCTTTACTTCACGGATGCGCATGGGATTTTCTAATTGGCCGGTCGCATGTTGAAAACGGAGGTTAAACAATTCTTCTTTCAGGCTAACCACCTTTTCATCCATTTCGGCAGCGCTAAGAGCACGGATTTCTTTAACCTTCATTTTATTCACCACCTAATTCCTGACCTTTAACAACAAATTTAGTTTTAATCGGCAGCTTATGACCGGCAAGACGCATAGCTTCGCGAGCGACTTCTTCACTAACGCCACCCATTTCGAAGAGTACACGGCCCGGTTTTACAACGGCTACCCAGTATTCCGGCGAACCTTTACCAGAACCCATACGGGTTTCAGCCGGTTTAGCTGTAATCGGTTTGTCCGGGAAAATTTTAATCCATACTTTACCGCCACGTTTGATGTAACGGGTCATAGCAATACGGGAAGCTTCGATCTGACGGTTGGTAATCCAGGCAGGTTCCAAAGCTACAAGACCGAAATCGCCATGAGCTACTTTATTGCCACGCTGAGCCTTACCTTTTAAACGGCCGCGGAACTGTTTACGATGTTTGACACGTTTTGGAATTAACATCAGGCTTCACTCCCTTCACGTTTTTTCTGCGGAGCTTTTTTTACTTCCGGCAGGATTTCTCCTTTGTAGATCCAGCATTTTACGCCGATGCAGCCATAAGTTGTGTGCGCTGCTGCAAAGCCATAATCGATATCAGCGCGAAGTGTATGCAGAGGGATGGAACCATCGCGGACACTTTCGCTACGGGCGATTTCGGCACCGCCAAGACGGCCAGAGCACATGATTTTGATACCTTTGGCGCCCATACGCATCGTACGGCCTACGCACTGTTTCATAGCACGACGGAAACCAATCCGGCGTTCGAGCTGGCTGGCAACGTTTTCAGCAACGAGAGTTGCGTCCATTTCAGCCTGTTTGATTTCAGCAATGTTAACATCGACATTTTTATCAGTAAAAGCTTTCAGAGCTTTTTTGATATCTTCAATACCAGCACCACCACGGCCGATGACCATGCCCGGTTTAGCTGTATGAATGATTAATTTGATGCGTTTGGCAGAACGTTCGATTTCAATACGAGAAACGCCTGCAATAAATAACTGTTTCTTTAAGAAATCACGGATTTTGACGTCTTCGTTCAGAAGTGCAGCATAATCTTTTTCAGCATACCATTTTGCATCCCAAGGTTTTGAAACACCGACGCGAAATCCATGGGCGTTAACTTTTTGACCCACTACGTTTCCCTCCTTAAGCTCTTTCTTTTACTACAACAGTCACATGACTGGAATGTTTCAGGATCTTGAAAGCCTGTCCACGGCTACGGGGATGAATACGTTTCATCGTGGAGTCCTGGTCAACGAAGATTTCAGAAACATACAAAGAATCTGCGTTCATATCATTATTGTGTTCCGCATTGGCAACAGCCGAACGAAGAACTTTTTCTACAACCCGGGAACCTACTTTCGGAGTAAATTTGAGGATTGCGAAAGCTTCGCTCACGTTTTTGCCCCGTACGAGGTCAGCTACGATTCTGATCTTACGGGGGGCTATGCGGATATGTTTAGCAATTGCTCTTGCTTCCATGGTTAGTACCTCCCTTAGCCTGTTACTTTTTCAGATTTAGCATGACCTTTGAATGTACGTGTCGGAGCGAATTCGCCCAGTTTATGGCCAACCATATCTTCAGTGATATAAACAGGAACGTGTTTGCGGCCGTCGTGAACAGCAATCGTATGGCCTACAAAGCTAGGCAGAATGGTAGATGCACGAGACCAGGTTTTGACTACTTTTTTTTCATTGGCTTCGTTCATGGCGTCAATCTTTTTTACGAGATGAGCAGCAACGAACGGGCCTTTTTTTACGGATCTGGACACTTATATATCTCCTTTCCTGGACCTATTTACGTCTCTTCACAATAAACTTATTGGAAGCCTTCTTTGCTTCGCGGGTCTTCACGCCGTATGCAGGTTTACCCCACGGAGTAACCGGACGTTTACGACCAACAGGAGACTTACCTTCACCACCGCCATGAGGATGATCGCACGGATTCATGACAACACCACGGTTGCCCGGGCGGATACCCATCCAGCGGGAACGGCCGGCTTTACCGATTGTAAGGTTTTCATAATCCGGATTGCTGACGATGCCAACCGTTGCACGGCAGTTTACATGAACCTGACGTAATTCACCGGAAGGAAGACGAAGCAGTGCATAGTTTCCTTCTTTAGCGATGATCTGCGCAGAAGAACCAGCGGAACGGACCATCTGGCCGCCTTTGCCGATTTTCAGTTCAACGTTGTGTACGAGAGTACCAAGAGGAATCTTGCCGAGAGGCAGTGCATTCCCAGTTTTGATATCCGATTCCGGACCGGAAACGACGACATCGCCGACTTTCAGGCCGTTCGGAGCCAGAATATACTTCTTTTCGCCATCTGCATAGAACAGAAGGGCGATATTAGCAGAGCGGTTCGGATCGTATTCGATCGTTGCTACTTTTGCCGGGATATTGTCTTTGATACGTTTGAAATCAATCAAACGATAACGGCGTTTATGACCGCCGCCCTGATGGCGGACTGTCATTCTGCCCTGATTATTACGACCGCCCTTGCTCGTTACTTTGACCAGCAAGGATTTTTCCGGTTTGGACGCGGTAATTTCATCGAATGTCGAGACAGTCATGAAACGGCGGCCGGCGGAATACGGTTTAAAAGATTTAATGGCCATTTTGGTGCCTCCTCCTTATGTCAATATTGCTTATGCTTCAAAGAATTCGATTGTTTCGCCTTCCTGAAGGGTTACGATGGCTTTTTTGTAATCCGGGCGTTTACCAATATATTTGCCCATGCGTTTCATTTTGCCCATCGTGCGCAGTGTCGTAACGCTTTTAACTTTAACATTAAAAACTTTTTCTACGGCTTTGCGGATTTCAATCTTATTGGCATGGAGCGGTACCTTAAATGTATATTTGCCATCAGACATCATCATCGTTGTTTTTTCGGTGATGACCGGTTTTAACAAAAGATCATGCATATCCATTATCCGAGCACCTCCTCAATCTTAGCTACAGCGCTCTTCGTTACGAACAGCTTCGTGTAGTGGAGCAGGTCGAAAATGTTGATGCCCGTCGTGGAAACGGCTTTTACACCTTCGATGTTGCGTGCGCAGCGTGTTACGACTTCGTCATTATCCGTGACGAAGAGGACTTTTTCGCCCGTAAATTTGAAATTATTGATAATCTGTGCTACTTCTTTAGTTTTAGCAGCGGCCAGATTGATTTCGTCAAGTACAAACAATTCATTTGTGTTGACTTTATCGCTTAATGCGGATTTTACAGCAAGACGGCGGGCTTTGCGGGGCATCTTCTGTTCATACGAACGCGGATGGGGACCCCATACCGTACCGCCACCAACCCACAATGGGCTGCGGGTGCTGCCTACACGGGCCCGGCCGGTTCCTTTTTGTTTCCAGGGTTTTCTGCCGCCGCCGCGTACGAGACCGCGGGTTTTGGTAGCATGTGTGCCCTGACGTTCATTGGCGAGCTGACGAAGTACAGCCTGTCTCATGACAGCTTCGTTCACTTCAACGCCAAATACGCTATCGTTCAATTCGATTTCACCGGTCTGTGCGCCGGTAATATTATACGTGCTTACTTTTGGCATTCTATTTTATCCTCCTTCCTGTATGACAACTATTAGCGGGGTTTTACGGTGTCACGAATCATGACAAGGCTGCCTTTGGCACCCGGGATACCACCTTTGATCAGGATCAGGTTCTTGTCCATATCGACTTTTACGACAGAGAGACGAAGAACAGTAGCCTGATTGCCACCATATTGTCCAGGAAGTTTTTTACCTTTGACGACTTTACCGCCGCCACCACTGGTCATAGGTCCGAGGGAGCCCGGTTCACGGTGAGATTTGGAGCCGTGACCCATAGGTCCGCGGTGGAAACCGTGACGTTCAATCGTACCAGCAAAACCTTTACCTTTACTGGTGCCAATTACGTCGACGAGATCGCCGCTTGCGAAAATATCAGCTGCCAGAGTTTGGCCTACCGTATATTCCGGCGTATCATCGAGGCGTAATTCGCGAAGATACTTAACAGGTGTAACGCCTGCTTTGTCGAACTGACCCTTTACAGGTTTCGTCAGATGTTTTTCTTTGATGTCGCCATAGCCGATCTGAATGGAGTTGTATCCGTCTGTGTCAACAGTCTTTACACGGACAACTACGTTCGGGGATGCTTCAACGACTGTAACAGGGACGACTGCGCCTTCTTCAGTGAAGATCTGAGTCATTCCCAGTTTTTTACCCAAAATAGCTTTAGACATAATCGCACCTCCTCCTATAATTTGATTTCAATGTCTACGCCAGCCGGGAGATCGAGTCTCATGAGTGCATCAACGGTTTTGTTCGATGCTTCGAGAATATCGATCAAGCGTTTGTGCGTACGCAGTTCGAACTGTTCACGAGAGTCTTTGTTAACATGTGGGGAACGCAGAATCGTGAAGATGTTCTTTTCCGTCGGCAGCGGAATCGGGCCGGATACCATTGCACCTGTCCGTTTCGCCGTATCGACGATTTTCGCCGCGCTCTGATCCAGGATCTTGTGATCATACGCTTTGAGGCGAATTCTGATTCTTTCCTGTTTTGCCATTACGTAATTCCTCCTAACGTCCATTTCGTCGAATAGACTGCTCCATAGGAGTTTCCCCGCCGTGCGGGCAACATCCTATTTCATTGTTTTCGACGCGTCGCAACATAGATAGACAGAGATACCCTGTTGTCGCGTACTTACTTATCATACTACAATTCGGGCAGCGATGCAAGGATTTTTCCTGCGTTTTAGCCCCGTTTTATGCGCTTTCTGACCGATTCTGCATAGATGTTATTTCCTTTATTCATAAAAAAACATCTGCAGCATTTGCTGCAGATGTTTTTTACGTTTCTTCCTATATAAAGGGATTAGCCTTCGATTTCGGAAACAACGCCGGCGCCTACTGTACGGCCGCCTTCGCGGATAG
>ERZ791885.591-NODE-591-length-32609-cov-3.950083_pt1 | contig 32609 bp, 33 predicted proteins | sample MGYA00510159_ERZ791885 | MGnify/ENA primary metagenome ERZ791885 (study PRJEB30046, sample SAMN00792054) | human gut metagenome | study: EMG produced TPA metagenomics assembly of the A metagenome-wide association study of gut microbiota in type 2... | reverse complement strand
ACGCCCTGATGGGTATTACGGAAGTAGCCCGCGGCTGTGACCTGCTCAGCTCCACACCGCAGCAGCTTTACCTGTATCAACTGCTGGGGTTCGAGCCGCCCCGCTTCATCCATGTGCCGCTTCTGACTGCTGCTGACGGCAGGCGGCTCTCCAAACGTGACCGCGATCTGGATCTCGGCAGCCTGCGGCAGCGCTTTACCGGGCCGCAGCCGCTCCTGGGCCTGCTGGCTTTTCTGGCCGGGCTGCTGCCAGCACCGGAACCTGTCAGTGCCCAGGAACTTTTACCGCTGTTCAGCTGGGACAAAGTGCCCCGCAGTAATATCATCGTCAGCGACGAGCTTTTAAATCCATTTCAACTATAAAGGAGCAACGCTATGCTTTATGTAGTCCTCGCAACCTTTGCCGCCGGTATGGCGACAGAATATTTTCTGGGCAACCGCTGGATCGGCTTTTTTGCAGTCGGCGTGCCGGCCTGCCTGTATTTTTTCTATCTGGATCACCAAAAGCGTGCGGCCGCCAAAAAAGAGGAAGAAGAAAAACGCGCCAAACGCAGGGAACGCAAACAACAGCATCAATAATAAAAAGAACGCATTGCTTAATGCGTTCTTTTTATTTGTCACTGTTATTATTGAAAATCAGCTGTACCGCAGCTTCCGTCGCCAGGCAGGAACCAGGCTCGCTGCTGCCGTCCTCCAGTGTACCGTGGTAATCGCTGCCGCCACTAAGAAACAGTCCATATTGCCCGGCTATGGCCCTGATCGCCGCCTTATCAGCTTCCGTGTTCTTCCGGTGCTCCAGTTCGATCCCCTTCAAGCCCAGTTTGACCAGCTCCGGCACCAGATCAAGGTTATGCTGCTGCCCGGGATGCGCCAATACCGCCAATCCGCCTGCTTCCGTGATCACGCGCACAGCTGCGGCCGCCTCCAGATATTCAATATCAAAATCGCAGTAACCGCCGTTCTTAAAGGTTTCCTGATAAAAACTGCCGAACATTTCTTCCACCTGCTCCGTAGCCACCAGATATTCCATGATGTGCTGCTTATAAATAACGTGCCCGGCACGTTTCACAAAATGCTGCGGCCGGATCCGAAAGCCATGCTCCGCCAAAAGCGCTATCTGCCGCAGACTGTTGGCCTGCCTGCGTTCCAGCAGCGGCCGGCAGAAGGCGGTCACCGCTCTGGTGTCGCGCATCGCGTAACCCAAGATATGCGCTTTGCGCCGGCCCTGAAAATCATAGGCCGAGATCTCGATCCCCGGCATCACCTTCAAAGTGGTGACCGGCGGGATATCGCCGCAGCGGGGCACCCGGTCGTGGTCGGTAATGGCGATATGGGTCAGCCCCCGGCTCAACGCCTGCTGGATCAGTTCTATGACCGTGGCGCTGCCGTCAGAATATGTAGAATGTAAATGCAGATCGCCCTTCATCATTCAAAACTCCCTTCCGACATATTAAAAACCTTGTCGCAGACGCCTTCCATAAATTCCAGATCATGGAAGATTCCCAGCATACTGGTTTTTTCTTCCTTCAGCTGCTGCAGGATATCTTTGACCAGGACCTTGGTCTTATTATCCAGTGACGCCGTCGGTTCGTCCAGCAGCATCAGCCGCGGCCGCTTGACCATGGCGTGTGCCAGATTCAGGCGCAGCCTTTCACCGCCGGAAAAGGTCTGCGGATAAATATCCCACAGCTCCTCCTGCAAACGGAAGTAGGCCAGCATTTCCCTGGCGCGCCGTTCGGCTTCGCCAGCTTCGGTACCGATCTCCAGCAGCGCCGACATCACGTGTTCTTTAGCCGTCGTCCGCGGCATCACGTTGAGGAACTGGGCCACGTAACCAATCTCATAACGTCGCAGCTGCAGCATCTGCCGCTCGCTGGCATGAGCCAGATCGATAGGGCCAAAGGCCTCACTGTTATAGATGATCGAGCCTTCCAGCGGCAGATAGGTACGATTGATACATTTCAGGATACTGGATTTACCGGCGCCCGACCGGCCCACGATACCGATAAACTCGCCCTCATGCAGCGTGAAGCAAATGTCGTGACAGCTTTTGATAGTTTTGACCAGATTATGCAGATAAAAATTTTTCGTCAGCCCTTCAATGGAAAGTATCTCCATAACTCCTCCTAAACCCTGTATTCCAGTTGTGAAATGACCCTGCCGTCGACCAGGGCATGGGTAATGACAGGATAACCGTCCAAAATCTTGACGATCAGCAGATCCGCCTTTTTGCCAACGGCCAGCGCGCCATAATCGTCATCGATACACATCGCCCTGGCTGGATTCAGCGTCAATTTCCTGACGATCTCGGGCAGAGGCACGCCGTGCTGTTTGTGCATAATAAAAATGCTGTGCAGCATCGCTGCCGGATAATAATCGGAACAGAGGATATCGGCGCAGCCCTCCTTCACTGCTTCAGCAGCCGACAGATTGCCGGTATGGGAACCGCCCAGCAGTATATTGGGCGCACCGACGACTGTTGCCAGCTCCAGCTGCCGCGCCTGTTTGGCAACGTCGATGGTAATAGGGAATTCGCTGATCTGAACGCCCAGCTCCTTATTGACCTGCAGCTTGGCAGCAGTATCGTCGTCATGCGACGCTACCGGTATCCTGTTGGCTTTAGCCAGCTCTGCCAGCTCCCGCAGCTGTTCAAAGCTCAGCATCCTTTTGTTTTTGTGCTGTTCCAGCACGCCCTCGAAGCCCAGCGTCGTTACTGTTTCACCGTGATAAGCGGTGATCGTTTTGCGGTAGGTCTCAATATCACGGTATTGCCCCTGTCCCGGCGTATGGTCCATGAACGAGATCTGGTGCACCTTTTTTTCCCGCAGCATTTTGCTGACGATGTCGAAGGCTTCCAGATTATCGATCTCGATCCGCAGATGCAAACGGTGATGGATCAGGTGATGCCGTTCGTGGATATTATTGATCAGTTCGGCCAGTTTCAGCACATTCTTTTTATAACGCAGCTTCGACGCGCCGAAATAGTCTTCCTTATATAGTGAAATCGAATGAAAGATCGTTGTGATGCCCTGATTGATGAGCTGGCGCTCCAGCTCCTTCAGACCCATTTCAAAATCCATCACGCTGGTCGGACGCGGCTGGATGACCTGCTCGATCTTATCGGAGTGGGTATCGATAAAACCGGGGCAGATATAGCGGCCATGCGCGTCGATCTTTTCATCGTACTGCCCCAGGTCGATAAGGTCTTCAGCCAGGATCTCGCTGATACGGTCATTTTCCAGCACCAGCACTTTATTTTCCAGCACCTCGTCAGGCGTGATCAGTTTACCATTATAAATAACTGTTTTCATAGTCGTCCTTTCCCGCGGCAGCGCCGCTGTTAGAGCAAAGAGTGTACCAGCTGCTGTGTATAAGCATGCTGCGGGTCCTCTAAAATCTGGTCGGTGAGGCCGCTTTCCACTACCTGACCGTCCAGCATGACCATCGTCCGGTCCGCCAGCATCCTGATCACCGCCAAATCATGCGAGACCAGAATGATCGAGATGTTATAGCGGCTGCGGATCTTACGGATCAGATCGAGAACCTTGGCCTGCACCGAAAGATCCAGTCCTGTAGTGACCTCGTCCAAAAGCAGCAGTTCCGGGTTATTAGCCAGCGCCTTGGAGATCTGTACCCGCTGCTGCATCCCGCCCGAAAAATTTTTCGGTGGCTCGGCGCGCCGCGAAGTCAGTATCTCCACCGCTTCCAAAAGCTCTACCGTCCTGCCGTCCATAAAGGCTACGCTACGGTTACCGGCGGCGATGATCTTTTCAGCGACATTGGCAGCCGAGGAATAATCCATACGCAGCCCCAGCAAAGGGTTCTGATAGACCATGCCCATCAGGTGGTTTTTGATATAGCGGCGCTGCTGCGAGCTGGCGGCGAAAATATTGTCCCGGCCTTCCTGATACTGCTGCAAAAAAGCGCTGCCGCCGGTCACCTCATGGTCGAAATACAGGCTTTTCATCACGCTGGATTTACCGGAGCCGGATTCGCCGACGATGCCCAGCACTTCCCCCGGATAAACGTCGAAGGACACGTTGCGGACTGCCCAGACCGTCCCGCAATGAGGACAGCGGTTCTTTTCCAGCGGCCCTCCGCCGCGGCAGTGATCACAGCCGCCGCCATAACGCAGCAGCAGATCGCGTACCTGTAAAACGGCCTCTTCTTTGGTTATCATGCCTGACGCTCCTTTCCCCGCAGAGTATCCTGCTCTTTAACATATGCACGGAATTTCTCCGCTTCCTTTTCCTGCTGCCGGGTCTCCATTTCGCAGGTCCCCGCCAGCGCCGTTATTTTATCCCGCAGCAGCGGCTGCAGGCAGCAGGGCAGATGGCTGGCGTGATAACGGTGCAGCGCCACACATTCACGGCAGCGGCCGTGCCATTCGCAGCGCACATAAGGGCAGGTGCAGCGCAAAACGTCCTCCTGCTTCAGGACCGCCCGGTTTTTTAAGGTATCTTCGTAATACTGTTCCTTCGTCCGCATCAGCACTGTGCCTCCTTCATCTGCCGCCGTTTGGCGCAGTAGCCCGTATCCGAGCACTGATAGCTGACGGCGCCGGTCTCTCTGTCGATGATCTCGTCAAAATACACATTTTCCGCACCGCATAAGCGGCAGCGTCGCCCTTCCATATGCTCAAGCTCGAACGGCACATCGTCGAACGCCAGCGACACGACCCTGGTATGAGGCGGGATAGCATAGATCTTCTTTTCGCGTCCCGCGCCGAACAGATACAGACATTCCGCTTCATGCAGCTTGGGATTATCATATTTGGGGATCGGGCTGGGATTCATGATATACCTGTCTTCGACTGTGACCGGATATTCTGTGGCGATAGTGACCTTGCCATACTTCATGATGCTTTCGTAAAGCTGCAGCCAGATCCCCGTATAATCAGCTTCGGCGTGCATCAGCTTCGTTGCTTCCTCGCTGGGCTCGATCACCCGCAGCGGCTCAGGCAGCGGCACCTGAAAGACCAGTAGCTGGTCATTGCGCAGCGGTTCTTCGGGAATACGGTGCCGCGTCTGGATCAGGGTCGCTTCCGTACTGTCCGTCGTCGTAGCCACGTCACTGCACAAATGAATAAATTTTTTGATGTTGACTGCGTTCACGCTGTCATCGCTGCCCTGGTCGATCACCTTCAAAACGTCATGCGGGCCGATCAGCGACAAAGTGAGCTGAATCCCGCCAGTGCCCCAGCCACGCCCGATCGGCAGCTCACGGGAGCCGAACGGCACCTGATAGCCGGGCACCGCCACCGCTTTTAAAATACTGCGCCTGATCTCCCGCTTGGAACCTTCGTCCAAGAAAGCAAAATTATATTCAGGATTCATGCTCCGGCTCCTTTCTGGTCTTGCGCACACTGTCCAGCTTCGACTGGAAGGTGACGTAATGGGGCAGCTTCAAATGCGAAATAAAGCCGTTCATCTCCAGCGAATCACCGTGCAGCAGCACAAATTCTTCATCCTGCGTTGGCGCCGGTCCCTCGCTTTCCAGCGAAGCGTCCAGTACCGCCATCGAGATCGCCTTATTTTCGTTACGCCCCAGGACCGCGCCGTAGCCGACACCCAGCTTCAGCTTTTTATCGTCGTCCTCGGGGACAAAGCCTTCCACCTCGGTCAGTAAAATCTCACCAATGCAGATGCTTTCTGTCTCGTCGAACAAATACGGTACTTCCAGCTCCACATAGCCGCAGCGCAGCTCGCCCACCGTTGGATGCACAGCGCCATAGCCGCGGAGCGAGGTGTACGCCACCCCGCCGATGAAACCGCTGTCAGCACGGGTCAGCGTCTGCAGGCGTGCGCTTCTGTCCGCCGGGAATTCCAGAACGTCTTTCGTCACATCAACAGGCTCCGCCTCATGGTCAGCATAACTGTCGATCAGTCCTTCTGCTTTCAGATATTCCGAGACCCGCGGCAGCCTGGCTGTAGGGACAGGCTGCGCCGCTTTCAGGCAGGCCTGCCGACGGGCGCACAATTCTACCGCCGACGGCTGCTGGAATTCGATCAGCCGGTGCGTATAATCATAGGTCGCTCCCAATATCTGCCCGCCCTGAATATCCTTGAACGCTGCCGAGATCCTGCGGATCGCACGCATCTCACTACCGCTGGCCGGCAGGGTATAATAATTGCGGCTCAGCGTCGAACGGTAAGCGCGCAGTAAAAACACCGCTTCCTCGATGCTGCCTTCCGCCTGCTTCAGTGCCAGCGCCGCATAAACCGGCGCATATAATCCGGCCTCGCTCATTACCCTGTCCACCAACAGACTCAGCTTTTTCTCTATCGCTTCTACTTCCAGCTCTTTAAACGTACTGCCGCGCAGACAGTGCAGCAGCCTGATACTTTCTTCGATCGCTTCCTGACCACCGGAAACTGCCACATAAGCCATCTGTTCACCTGCTTTCTATCCGTGTTTTACGTGGTATGCCCATCAGGCAGCCCCGCTGATCCAGCGCAAAAAAATCCAGTCCCAGCGGATACTCATATTCCTGCTCGTCACGTTTGCTCAAAGCAGCCTGCAGCTCCGGGCACATAATGATCTCCTGCACGTCTTTGATGCCCGGCCCGCTGAGCCGCTGCAGCTTGCCCACCTGCAGATCGGCAACGCATAAAATAACCGTCGCGCTTTGATGCGGATCGCGCAAAGTGCCGCACTTGGCAGCCTGCACCGCCGCCTGCCAGTCAGCGCCCTCCGTCACAAAAATATAATCGGCTTCATTGAGAGCCGCAGGCTTGGCCAGCGTCAGTTCAGTGATCTTTTCTGCCAGAACGTCAGAACCGCAAACGGCAAAGCTGACCTCATTATCCACCAGCACTGCCGCTATAGTCAGCGGCATGGCAAAAGCACCGCCCAGCTTCTGCGCCAAAGCCCCCAGTTCCACTATGCGCCCCGGATTGCTCAGCGCTTCCAGCAGCAGCCGAAAAGCCACCTGCGTATCGTAAACAAAATCAAACTCATAAGCTTTCTGCATCGCCCTTACTCCTGATCCATAGTCTGAAAATCAACTATCGTTTTAGCATATAAGCCATTTTCCAGCTCATGCTCCTGCTGCTGCCGCAAAGCCAGACGGTGCAGGACCGCCGTCAACTCCTCCAGCTCGCTGACCTGCCTGTTGAAAGCAGCGTCGATCACCGCCATAGCGCTGACCTTGTCAAAATCATCGCCCAGCACAACGGCCGTGCCTTTAGTTCCGCCCAGCTCAACCACCGTGTCACAAACCAGCGCCTCGCCCAGATAGAACAGGCTGTTTTTTACAGGCTCGCGCAGCTTGATCATCGCCAATGTTTTGGCAGGTTCCTTCACAACACTGACCCCGTATTTTTCCGCCAGCGGCTGAGCCAGCTCGCACAGTATACTGCCGTCGGCCGCCGCCATGATGCGGAACAACTCTTTTTTCTTCATAACTTCACCCTTTACCGTCAGATATAATTTTTCTTGATCGTCGTAAACATCAGCTCGACGCAATAGGCAAACACAAAAACCAGCAGGATCGCCAGTCCCGCGGCACCGAACTGATAGGCCTGGATATTATTGGCGATTGCAAAACCGATGCCGCCAGCGCCGATCATACCCAGGATCGCCGATTCGGAAAAATTGATCTCAAAACGCAGGCCGGTCCAGGCCATGATCTGCGAAGCTGCTGCCGGCAGCACCGCCGACAGGAAGATATGCAGCTTACTGGCCCCTGTTGCCTCCAGCGCTTCGATCACTTCCTCCGGTACATCTTCAAAGCTTTGCGTAAACGCACGGGCAAAAAAAGCCGTAGCATGCACGCACAGCCCGACGATGCCCGCAGCCGGTCCCAGTCCCAGGCAGACCAGCCCCAGCAGTACCCAGACCGGCGTCGGTACGGCGCGCAGGAACGTAAAGAACGCACTCAGCCCATACGTCACAACTTTATTTTTCATCAGGTTCCGTGCGCCAAAGGCAGCCAGTACCAGCCCCAGCAGCACGCTGTAGATCGTTGACAGCACAGTTATAGCCACCGTCTGCAAAAAAGCCTCCAGCGTCAGCCCGAAATCATGGAAATCCAGCAGCGCCAGCAGGCCAAAGGTCTTGCCAAGCTCCGGCAGCCGGGAAATAAGCTTCAGCCAGTCCAGCTGCAAATAATATAACGCTACCACCGAAACTACCGTCACCGCCGCCAAAAACCAGCGCAGCTCCCTGTCCTGCCCGCTGCGGGCAACACGGATCCTGCCGTTGCTGAATTCAGGGGACTGAACTCCCGCTTGTGCTAAAGTCTGCTCCATTTTATGTCAACACCTTTCTCCGCAGATAATTAGTTAAAAATTCCACCATGATGACCATAGCCGCAATGACCAGAATGATCCCCGCCGCGCCGGCATAATTGAACGATTTGATATAGGAAAACAGCACCAGACCGATACCGCCGCCGCCCACCATGCCGACGATCGTCGAAGCGCGGATATTGAGCTCGATGCAGTACAGGAACCAGGCGATGAACTGGGTCAGACAGGTCGGGACGATCCCCTGGCAGACCTTCTGCCAGAAGGTGCCGCCGCAGGCCGTCAGCCCTTCCATAGCGTCACCGGATACTTCGTCGATGACTTCGATGAACGCCCTCGTCATAAAGGCAAAGGTCGAGATCAGCAAAGCGATAAAACCAACGCCGGTCCCGATACCCAGCGAAGAAAAGAGGATAAACGCCCAGACCAGCGTCGGGATATTCCGCAGGAAAGTCGCAAAGCCGCGAATAGCTTTGGCCAGCCCCGGCCACGGCGATAAAGAAGTGCTGCCGAATACAGCGAAAACAAAGGCAAAAACCGCAGCCACAAAGCTGGACGAGACCGCCAAAGCAAAAGTTACCAAAATCGATTCCACAACTACAGGCGAAGCATTGAAGCGCGGCGGCAGAAAATCCTGCAGCAGGAACTTCCAGAATTCCCCCTGCTCCAACAGCACCTCCAGCGGATTAAAACGCGAAACATACGTCGCCAGGCAAAACAACACGATTACAACGACCAAAAACCAGGTATAGATCTGCTTTTCACGGGGATTCATGATACTTATTTTTTCAGGCATAATGCTCCCCCTGCTTGATGATCAGATTTTCCATCGAAGTATTATAGATCTTTTCGATCACGGCGTTGTTCAGCTGCTGCGGCGGCCCGTCAAACACCATTTCGCCTTTGGCAAGCCCGATGATGCGCGTGGCATAGCGCATGGCTACGTCCAGCTGATGCAGATTGACGATACAGGCAATATTGCGGCGCTGCGTCATCTGATAGATCAGATCCATAATGATTTTCGACGCGTTAGGGTCCAGAGAAGCGATCGGCTCATCACACAGCAGCAGCTTCGGTTCCTGCATAATGGCCCGGGCAATACCCACCCGCTGCTTCTGGCCGCCGGACAGGTCGCTGGCACGGTTATATAAACGGTCGCCCATCTCGATCTCCTGCAGCAGCCCGATCGCCTTTCGCTTGTCCGCTTCCGTATAATTGCCCAGCATCCCATCCATTGCCGACATATACCCCAGCCGTCCATGCAGGACGTTCTGCATCACCGACAGCCGGTGCACCAGATTATAATGCTGAAATATCATCCCGACCTTACGCCGCAGCAGCCGCAGCTTTTTACCCGACGCGCCGGTGACCTCCTCGCCGTCGATATACACCTTGCCGCCGCTGGGCACCACCAGCTGGTTGATCGTCCGCAGCAAAGTAGACTTGCCTGACCCGGACGGCCCGATAATGGCGACAAACTCACCCTCGCTGACCTCCAGGTTGATGTCGGTCAGAGCGCGGACCTGATTGCCGTAGACCTTTTCGATGTGCTCCATTTTTAAAACCGTGCTCATGCTTCCTCCTATAAAAAAGGCCGGTCAGCACCGGCCTCTGTCCCAACTTATTTACTGCTGCTCAGGGCTTTGTTCAGCTCGATGATACCTTTATAATCGTCGATGCTGCATTCTACGAAACGCTTGTCTTCCGCACCCATAACGCCTTTATAATAAGAAGGGTTGTCATAGCTCAGAATAAATTTCTTCACCTTTTCCTTCACGTCGGCAGGCAGATCTTTCCGCAGCGCCATGGGTTCGGAAGGGATCGGGTCGGACTCGAAAATAATTTTGACGTCGTCCTTGCTGGCACGGCCGGCATTAATCTCCGCTGCCAAAATCGCGTCCGAGATCGGCGCTACCTGTACGTCGCCTTTGACTACAGCCGCCAGACCGGCCTGATGTTTACCGGAAAAGCTGACAGCCTGGAAAAATTTACCGTTGGTATGCAAGTCGTCCATCGAAAGCTTTTCAGCAGGAAACGCTTTCATGATCGCCGCCGAAGGGATCAGGTTGCCGGAAGTAGAATTCGGGTCAACGAACGCCATCGTTTTGCCCTTGATATCCTGAATACCGTTGATATCAGTATTTTTGCTGCTCGTGATCAGCACGGATTTATAAGTGGCATTCTTTTTATCCTTATTTTTAGCGATCATCCCGATCGGTTCAGCGCCGGCACGTTCATAAGCCAGGCAGAAGCTCAAGGGCCCGAAATAAGCCATATCGGCTTTGCCGGTACGCATGGCTTCGATAACGGCATTGTAATCGTTGGAAACAAGCTCGGTCACTTCCATTCCCAAAGCCTTGCTCAAATCTGCCGCCATGCCCTTTCTGGCATCGGCGTTTTTGTCAGTAGACTCGTTCGGCAGATAAGTGATGACAAATTTTTTCTGCTCGGCCTTGCTGCCGCCGCAGCCCGTCAAAGACAGGCAGCTCATGACCGCCAGCATCAGCAGGGCGCAGACCTTGAATAATTTTTTTGCTTTCATTTCTTCCTCTCCTTTTTCCCACTTCTGAAATTGTGCTTACATTTGGAAACACTGTCATCATAACAAAGCTTTCTTGGCTTTGAATTAAAAGCACTTTAAGTTTTTGTAAAGAATTCCGCCTTTCTTTAAAGATTTGTTAAAGCATGACCGTTAAACTACCCAGATAGAATAAAAAAAGTCCGCAGGCTGACAACCGCAGCCTGCGGACTTGCATTTGTTCCCTATCAGATTTTTACATCGATCTGCGCCGATACGCCTACGCCCTGAACACGGTTCATCCCGCTGACAGCTACCTTATCAACGGGGATCAGCGCTTTAGCACGGAAGCTTTTGAAGAAAGACGCCTCGATCTGCAAAGCTGCCTGACACTGATCTACCTGGGCCTTCGGGCCCGATACCTGAGCCGCGCCGGCATAGCTGCCGTCACCTACGGTAATGATCGGCACCACTTTTGTAGCATAATCGCTGGAAATAGGATATTTGGCCGTCAAAGTATTAATAGCGCTGTTCAGCTGATCGGCAAACTGGCTGACCAGCAGCGAGACCGCGCCGCCTTTAACTACCGTCCCCAGGATACCGGCCTGCGCCGGAGCCGTTCCCTGTCCCAGTAAAAACCCACAGACCAGTGCCGCTGCGATCCATTTTTTCCCTTGCATGACATTACCTCCTCTGCCTGAACCATTAAGATTTACAGTTTCAATTCGACACCGGCAGCTAAAACTCTTGCTGTTTTACAGATAGTTCACGAAGAAATCACAAAATATTTCTATTGATAATATTTTACAGCGCTTCTGCATTTTACAAACTGCCTGTTTTGCGATACGATAGACTCAAGAGGATTTTACAGCGGCAGTATTTGCCGCGACAAAGGAGTTGTTCTTATGGACCAGTTTAAATATTACGCGCCTACCAGAATACTTTTCGGCAAAAATACTGAAGCTGAGGTCGGCGAGCTCTGCCAGGCGCAGGGAGCCGGCAAGGTCTTAGTGCACTTCGGCGGCAGCAGCGCCCAGAGATCCGGCCTGCTGGACCGTATCTGCCAATCACTGCAGGCGGCAGGTCTGCCCTATGTGACGTTGGGCGGTGTTGTGCCTAATCCGCGTCTCAGCAAAGTCTATGAAGGCATCGAGCTCTGCAAACGCGAACAGGTCGACTTTATTCTCGCTGTCGGCGGCGGCAGCGTTATCGACAGCGCCAAAGCCATCGGCTACGGCATCACCAATCCCGGCGACGTTTGGGATTACTACAGCGGCAAAGCGCCTCAGGCCTGCGCTCCGGTCGGCGCCGTACTGACCATTGCCGCGGCAGGCAGCGAAATGAGTAACGCGTCAGTCATTACCAACGAAGACGGCTGGCTCAAACGCGGACTACAGTCCCCCTATGCTTACTGCAAATTTGCCATTTTAAACCCGGAACTGACTTACACACTGCCGTCCTACCAGACCGCCAGCGGCTGTACAGATATCATCGTCCATACTCTGGAACGCTATTTTACCAAACCCGGAGTCACCTCGCTGGCCCTGACTGACGGCATGGCCGAAGCCCTGCTGCGCAACGTCATGCGCAACGTCAAGCTGGCTCTAAAGACGCCGGACGATTATGATGCCCGCGCCGAGATCATGTGGGCAGGCACACTTTCCCATAACGACATCACCGGCGACCGCAGCCAGGGCGACTGGGCCTCCCACCAGCTGGAACACGAGCTGGGCGGTATGTTCGACATCGCTCACGGAGCAGGCCTGGCGGCGATCTGGGGCAGCTGGGCCCGTTATGTGCTCAAACAAGATCCCTGCCGTTTTGCGCAGCTGGCAGTCAACGTCCTGAACGTCCCCTACAGCTTCGGCAACGACGAAAGAACTGCCCTGGAAGGCATCGCCGCCATGGAGGACTTTTTCCGTTCTATCGGTATGCCCACCTCGATCAGCGACATGGACATCGAGCTGACCGAAGAACAGATCAAAGAACTGGCGCACAAATGCAGCTTTATGGGCCGCAGGACCATCGGCGGTTTTGTCACCCTGAATGCTGCCGATATGGAAAACATTTACCGCATGGCCAGATAAACGATCCGGCTTATACCAAAAACAAAGAACAAGCAGTTAAACTGCTTGTTCTTTGTTTTTTTATTCGTTTAACGGTTCTTCTTCCTGTAAATTTACTTCATCCCAAAGTACCGCTTCAATTTTTACCGTATTCTTCTCAAGGCTGATCGTCCGATTTTCTTCGATCCGCAAACGCCTCTCGTCAGGCACGTTTTGCTCCCAATTATTCGGCGCTTTTTTCTGAATACTGGTCAAGGCGGCAGTATATTTGCTGTCTGTGCTGGGAACTGGCTGTGGCTGCGGTTCAGCTTTCAGCACCAGCTTGCCTGTCAGCTGCAGATCATAACCGTCCTGCGTGGAATATAACAGCTCGCTCAGATCATATTCGCCTGCTGCTAAATTCTCCAGCCCCAATATTTTATCCGGGTCTACTGTTATCCCCAATGCCTGCAGCCTCTCCAGCAGCGCTGCCTTATAATCACTTCCAGCTGTGATCTCCACATTACCGACATCGCCGCTGATCGTTTTTAAAAAGCTTTGCAAATACGGAGCCGTCTGTTTTTGTCCGGTCTGCCATGCTTTTTTATCGTCCTCGCTCAGCCCGTCTGCAAAAGCCTGATTGAATTCCGCCAAAGTGGTATATACCGTATTATCATCATATTTCTGATAACCGTCAGCCGTGAGGAAATAGGCATTTTTGACAGTAGAAACTGCTTCTGCATCAGACGCACCCATAATTGCACCTACGCCAGTACTGCCAGCCACCTCTCCTAAATTATAAACATTGGCAATGTTGCCGTATTCTCCTAATCCTAAAATACCACCGATATTTTCATTACCGTTGACACTGCCAGTATTATAAGCATTTTTGATATTGGCATAATCTAGTGCCTCATCATTGCCATCATAACCGGCTACACCGCCCACATTATTTGCTCCACTGATCGTACCGGTATTATATACACTGTCAACCTGCGCATTGGCATTAGCACCACAGACTCCGCCTACATAATTGCCATCAGCAGTTACATTACCTGTATTATAGCTGTTTGCGATACTGCCGCCGGAATTAAAACCACATATGCCGCCGGCAAAACTATCACCTTTAGCATTACCACTTGTTATATTACCTTTATTATAAGCTTTTACTATTGTTCCCCCAGTCTGATTATAACCTGTAATGCCCCCTGCACACTGTTGTACTGCGGAAATATTGCCTTCGTTGGTCACATCTTCAATCACACCTTTATTATTACCAACAATTCCTGCTACATAAGCATTTCCACTCACATCACCGCTGTTTATCGCCTTAATTATTGCTCCACTGTTATTCGTTGTTCTTCCAGCAATACCACCAGCTGAAGAAATTACACCAATAACATTACCGCTGTTATTACTGTTACTGATACCACCACTGTTTTCACCAACTATTCCGCCAACGGCTACACCACCATGAATAACTCCTTTATTAACAGCATTTTCTATAGTTCCCGTATCTCTATTATTGCCACTTATTCCACCTACTGAATTACCGCCCATTGTACCTTCGTTATATACTTTAACCTTACCTTCGTTAACAACGTCTTTTATTTTCCCTGTATTTAACCCGCTTATTCCACCAAAACCGGAACTATTGTCTACATTACTTGTAACAAAACCTTTATTAACAGCATTTTCAATCATTCCCTTACTATAGTTGATGCCGGCGATACCACCAATATTTCCCCAGCCAATAACAGCACCAGTATTTTCAGCATACTTTATAATACTATTTTTTGTCTCATCACCATTGCTGCCAACAATACCACCGACACTACTACCTGCTGTCGCCGTTATACTGCCGCTGTTACTGACAAACTCTAACGTTCCATAATTGCTACTCGTAATTCCTCCTACCGATGCTTTACCACTGACAGCAGCTTTATTGACAACATTATGTATCAGCCCCTGGTTTTTTCCTGCTATACCGCCGACGCTGCTGCTACCGGTAATATTACCTGTAAGCGTTAAATTCATCACGATAGCATTCTCCGTCAACCCGCCAAACAGGCCCACATATGATTCACTGGTTCGATTGACAGTTAAATTTTTTATGGCATTTCCCATACCATCCAAAACACCAGTAAAGCCACCTTGAAATCCTTTGGGATTACCCATTGTCAGTTGTTTTAAAGAACCAAGACACTTAAAACCGCTGCCGCCATTCCACCCATTAGTAGCAGAAGCATCTATCTCATTAGCCAGCATATAATTGCCATTAACGTACTCATAACTTTGCAGTTTGTCATTTTGTTTGGTTTCAAAATTATTATTGATTGACTGCAGCTCATATATATTATGTACCAGCATACAGTCAGTAATAGTTTTTTGACCTCCGTTTAAATCAGTTGTAACAATACCCAAACCGCTGGCTTTTGTACCACCACCCTTAGCATAATCACTGACACTATGCCCACCACTTGTACCATCACCTACATTAATGGTAGTTTTGTCCGTTACTTTGTAACCGATATTGATATTATTCTTAGCTTTTAAGCTGACTTTGCTTAAATCACCGCCCTGTATTTGCAGTGTGTCAGCCTTGATGATCGAGATATTATTGCCCTCAAAATTTATGGCGTTAGCCGCAATCGTACCCAGATTTACAATATCTGCCTCGATTTTCGCAATATCACCGTTTTCCAAAGCTCCCAGGTTTCCATTAAAGCCCCGGCGGGCCTGCTCGGACAGGCTTCTTGTCGATGCCGTCAGGCTTCCTACATTGATCTGCGCTGATTCCCCAAACAAGATCCCGTTGGGGTTAAGCAGGAAAACATGCGCACCGTTGCCATTCAAATTACCAAAGATCTCGCTGCGCTGGCTGCCTGTCACATAATTCAAAACAGCTTGGAGCTGTTGAAAATTTACTGTTTCTCCCTTGCCGATGTTGAAGCTATTCCAGTCGATAGCCATGTGGCCGCCATTACCGGTAATATTCAGCTCGCCGCCGCTGGGCGTGCCGATAGTGCCGCTGCCGCCTACGACAACGCCGCCCTGCGGCAGCGCATAGCTCCAGTTGGGCAAAAGCAGCATACTGCTGCTCAAGACTGTGACCATGATATTTTTATATAAAAACATTTTCCTGTTTTTCATTTTCTTCCCCCATCCTTTTCCTATCTGTTTTACAACATTTTGTACGCCAGGAACCACAGCCGTCCGTTTTTATCGTTTTCTTCACTGGTAAAGGCTTCACCGTTCAGCTTGCGCGCATAATCAAGCCTCAGATAGTAGTCGTTGCTTCTGGCATATTGCAGGCCTACGCCCCAGCCTGCCAGATTGCGGTGCTGTCCGTAGCTTTTGCCCAAATTAACTTCACCCCAGTCGATATAGGTGGCCAGGGTCAGATTGGGCAGCGGCGTGGCGTAACGCAGCTCGGCCGTAGCCTGATAACCGCTGTCGCCGCTGGCTTCACCCTGCGGGTAGGCTCTTACGCCGTTAGCGCCGCCCAAAACAAACTGTTCACTGCCGTCCAGGTCTTTGCTGGCCAGCTGGCCGTGAAAGTTCAGATGCAGGTTACAGACGTTGCCCAACCTGCGGATATGGTTGATGTCGGTATTGAATTTATGGTAACTGCCCTCGGTATAGCTGCTGGTATCGTCATAGGTCAGCTGGCCCATGTAATACAAAGCGCTGTAGCCCGTATAGCTGGCAGAACCTTTGACATTGCCCACGATGCCGGCATGCAGCGCATTACTGTGCTTTTTAGTATCGATACCAAAGACACGCAGCTCGTCCTGCAGCTGCCGGTTATCGTAGCCGTAGACTGCCGCCAGATAAGAACCCGAAGTATTGACCAGCGGTGTAGTGCCGTAGATACTGAAGGTTTTGGCTCTGCCGACCGCGTCCAGGATATTATAAAAGCCGCTCAGGGTGTAGTCCATCAGGCTGTAGCTGACGCCCAGCTTCGTGCCCCTGCTGCCGACCGGCATTTCGTAGCCCAGATTATAGTTGTGCAGGTTGTCATTGGAGAGCATCCCGCCCAGAAAAAATTTATCGCCGAGCTTACCGGGGTTGTTGACTGTAGTCTGGAAGCCATATCTATAGCGGCCGCTGTATTTATTGCCATAGTTGTCTGTATATAAAATCGTTTCAACAGGTCGGTCAGCTTCGATATTGATCACAAAATCACTGGTGCCGTGGGCCTGTCCTGCTCTCAGGATACCTACGGCTGTGATGCCGGCCAGATCGCTTAGATTATTCAAAACGGTTTCCAGCCTGTCTGTACGCAGCAGTTCGCCCTGTTTTAAGACTGCTGCAGCTTTTTGCGCCTGACCATCCGCCAAATCCGCAGTATTATTGATCTGCACTGCGCCCAAACGTCCCAGCACTATTCTGATCTCAATAACGCCGCCGCTGATTTCCTGCTGCGGCAGGAATGCCGTAGCCACTGCATAGCCCTGTCCGCGCAGATACATGGTGACCTTATCGACCGCCTGCTGCACTTCGTTAAAATCTACTTCACGGCGGCCGTAGCTTTGTACCAGCGCTGCCAGCTCATCCTGTGGCAGCTCGTCAGCACTGGTAAAGACAAACTTTTCCAGATAAAATTTTCTGCTGCCGCTGACCTCCTGGTTTGCTTCTTCCTTAGTCAGCACGGCTGTTTTTTCCTGTTGGGCCCGGTTTTCCTCCAGAGCGCGCAGATCCCCGCTGCTGTTTGGCAGAACTGCTGCCGCCGAAGCGGTCGTACAGCTTAATAACAGCACTAAACTTAAAATTTCAGTTTTCATCTTTTAGCTCTCCCTGTCTTGTTTTAAATATTTATCCTTTGCTCCTTCAAAAAATCTTTTTCGTGAATATTTTTAAAATATTAGCTATACCCATTTACATTATAGCACTGTTGTACCCCCCCACAAGACACGCTTAATTTTTTGTGAGATTTACTTTTCCTGCCGCGTTAACCAGTACGCAGTCGGCCAGCAAGCTGTCCTCCCGCTATTTGCTGAAGCTCCTTTCCAAAATGAGCTTTTAAAAATAAAAAAACTTCCCTTTCTATCAGCTCCCAAGCCAATAAAAAAGAAAGTCTCTGCCCCAACGCTAGATATAGAAAAACAGAAAGACGTGTTTGCCAAACGGCAAGCACGTCTTTTTTACTGCGCCCTAACGCATTATTATTTACTTTTATCAGTTTCCTACGCCGGCGCTGTAAGTATCAGCCTTTAGTATCGCCGGCCTCTGCTACCATCAACTGGTCGACGAACTGCATTTTGACAGGTATCAAAAGTTTCTGTCCCGGTTTCAGATTAGTGTTCGCCAGTGAATTGGTCTCACAGATGCGGTAAATGACTTCGCGTACGTCTTCACCCTGATCGGCCCAGCGGTCAGCGATCGCCCACATGGTGTCGCCAGTATGTACAGTGATCTGTTCGTAATGATAAACAGTATCCTCCTGTAAGAAATTATAGCCTGTATATAAGATAGTAGTCATCAGCATTAATACAAACAACTTCTTCATAACTTCACGACCTTTCAAAACATCTGTTCGTTAAACATATAATAAACCGAACTGTTTTGTTTGTCAAGAGTTTTTATAAAAATTTGTTCGTATTTTCTGTTTTTATGGCGAACAAAAACCTGTTTAAGCAAACAGGTCAGCCACGCAGCACCCACATATAAAATGGCGTCGTTATTACTGCCAACAGCGTACTGACTACTGTCAGCATGGCCGCATACTTATAATCGCCGCCATAAACCTTTGAGACGATAGCAGTGTTCGTCATAGCCGGCATGGCCGCCTGCATGACAAATACATCGCTCATCAATTTCGGCAGCGGGAAAAACGGCAGACAGACCATAACACACAGAGGACAGATAACAAACCTGCCCACCATTGCCGCCACCAGTTCACGGTCACAGGTGACATCCTTGAGGGAAACTTTGCTGATCGCGATACCGATAAACAGCATTGCCAGAGGCGTCGTCATCCCCCCCAGATAGCGAAAAGACGCTTCTATCGGCATTGGCAGCCGCCAATCCAGCATTACCAAAATAATACCCGCAAAGAAGCCTAACAGCGGCGGATTCAAAACCACCTTCAAGGTCTTGCGGCTGAGCCACGGCGCCGCCACCCCTGCATCCGAAGCCATATCGTGAACGGCCACGACCCAGAACATCGTCGTGTTGACCATATAATACAGCATCACGTAAGGGATACCTTCTTCACCGAACAAAGCCAGCGTCATCGGCAGACCGATGAAGATAGTATTGGATACAAAAAAAACTGTGCAAAATACGCCGACCCGTTCCCTCCGTACCTTCAGCAATTTTGCCACCGCATGACCGATAAAATAGCCCATCGTCATGGAAATGATCGGCACAGGCAGGCCGCCGCTCATCGCGACCAGCTGGTCGTGACTGAAATTGACCGTCAGATTGACGATCATATAAGTCGGCAGACAAACCTTAGTCACCAGCTGGGCTACAGCCACGCTAAAACTTTCAGAAAACCAGCCTTTACGGGACAGATAAAAACCGGTAGCTATCATGATAACGATCGTCAAAATTCCCTGCAGTGCGTGCAAAATCGCCGCCATAAAATCACTTCCTTAAAATAAAAGGCACCGAAGCCTTCGCCCCGGTGCCGCTTAAATCAGTTTTTGGCCTGTTTCGCTTCTTCCAATTTATGCTTCATCCAGTCGATCATGGCCAGTTTGCCGAATTCATGCCAGGTTTTGCATTCAGTGTTTTTGGCAATATATTCGTTCCATTTATCCTGGTTCACCTGCTCTACCTCCAGCAGGTTCATGATGCCAAAGCCGCTGCGCCAGATCAGGTCGTCCATCGAGGTATATTTACTGTTTTCTGTTAAAAATTTATCGTTGAACAATTCCTGAAAGGATACCTTTGCCAAAATCTTGCCCAGTTCTTCGTCGTGGGTAAAGATTTCCAGATAATGCTTGAACTCTTTTTCAATATCGATTGCTGCCATTGTTTCATCCTCCGGTGGTAAATTATTGATTTGATAATTTATGCTTCTTATTTTACCACAAAAAAGCCGATGGCGCTAACCATCGGCTTTTCTGTAAAACTAATGTGAGTAAATCATTCCAGCTCCAGCTGAAATTTAATGGCATTTTGTATTTTACTGATCGTTTCCATATGGACCAGCTGCCCCACACAACTGCCCAATCTTTGTTTATCGACACTTCTGATCTGATGCGCCAGGACAATGGAATCCTTCGGCAATCCTGAATATTCCATTTTCAGCAGAACCTCATTGGGATAAATACGTTCTGTTCCTTTAAAACTGGTTATCGGCAATACCGTTACCTGATTTAAGCCATTGACCGCATCCGATGAAATAACAAGTGCCGGCCGGGTGCCCGATTGCTCGGAGCCAATAACAGGATTAAGATTCAAAAAATAGATCTGCCATTGTTTTACCATTCGTTAGATCCTTCTCTCTCAGAATAATCCAGTGCAGCAAAATCTCGCTGGATTTCTTCGCACCGGGCCTGAAAATCAGGATCAGACACTGCTTCTTCCATTAAGCGGGCTTTTTGCGCCTTATCATAGGCTTTCAAACCATCCCTGATCGCATTTTCACAAAACTTGCTGATGCCGTTGATCCTTTTTTCTTCATTCATTTTTTTCAGCCGTTCTGCTAAATTACCAGGCAGTGATATGGTGATCTTCTTGATTGCTTCCGTAGTCATCGCACTCACTCCTCAATCATGTTTTATTTATATTATATCATCGCTATGCCAAAAAGCAACCATTTTAGCAATATAAAAAGCAATACAAACAATAATACTATCGGCAATATTTTTAGCTTGCGTCACTTATTTTACCACAAAAAAACCGATGGCGCTAACCATCGGCTTTTCTGTAAAACTAATGTGAGTAAAAGGAGGAGTTGGAACTGAAAATTTTAACAGCAAAATCAGCTGTTAATGGCCGCAGTCGTGACAGCAGCCTGTACAAACATCTATACCTTCGGTAGACATGCCGTTTTTGACCTTGTAGTCATAAATAGCGGCACGCAAACCGTCAGCAGCAAGATTGGAACAATGCATTTTGACCGGCGGCAAACCGTCAAGCGCTTCGGCTACGGCCAGATTGGTCAACGCCAGCGCTTCTTCGACAGATTTGCCCTTAGCCAGCTCCGTCGCCATACTGCTGGTAGCGATCGCCGCACCGCAGCCAAAGGTCTGGAAGCTGATATCGGTAATGATATTGTCTTTGACTTTGATAAAGATCTTCATGATATCACCGCATTTGGCATTGCCCACTTCACCGACGCCGTCGGCATCGGGCATTACGCCCACATTGCGGGGATTCATAAAATGCTCCATTACTTTTTCACTGTAAGCCATTGATTACACCTGCTTTCTTACTTATGGTAAAGGGGCGACATCGCCCGCAATTTTTCAACGATCAGCGGCAGCTGTTCTAAAACATAATCGACATCGGCATCGCTGTTTTCTTCCGATAAGGTCAGACGCAGCGAACCGTGCGCAATCTCATGCGGCAAGCCGATAGCCAGCAGAACATGTGACGGGTCCAGCGAACCGGACGTGCAGGCACTGCCGCTGGAAGCCGCAATGCCCAAATGGTCAAGCAGCAATAGCAGGCCTTCGCCTTCAATATATCTGATGCTGACATTGACATTATTCGGCAGTCTGTCGGTGGGATGGCCGTTCAGCCTTACTTCGGGTATCCTATCTAAGATACCGGCGATCAATCTATCACGCAAAGCGCGGGTTTTCCCAGCATTAGCCGCCATATTTTCCTGCGCATAAGCTGCCGCCAGCCCCAGCCCTACGATCCCGGCAGTATTTTCAGTACCGGCACGCAGGCCTTTTTCCTGTCCGCCGCCGACGATCAGCGCCAGTACGCGCACACCCTGACGGATATACACCGCGCCTACGCCCTTGGGGCCGTGGAACTTGTGCGCCGTCAGTGTCAAAAGGTCAATATTATCGTCATTAACGTCGATGGGGATATGCCCCGCCGCCTGTACGGCATCAGTATGCAGCAGCACCTTGTGCGCCCGACATACAGCGCCGATCTCCCTGATCGGCATGACCGTACCGATCTCGTTATTGGCATACATCACCGAAACGAGGATCGTATCGTCACGCAGGGCAGCTTCTACCTGAGCTGCCGTCACCCGGCCGAATTCGTCCACAGGCAAATAGGTGATCTCAAAGCCTTCCTTCGCCAGTTCCTCACAGGTATGCAGCACCGCATGATGCTCGACCTGCGTAGTGATGATATGTCTGCCTTTTTTGGCGTTGGCACGAGCCACGCCTTTAATAAGCATATTGTCGCCTTCGCTGCCGCCGCCTGTAAAAATGATCTCCTTCGGCGAAGCGCCGATCAGGTCGGCCACCTGCTGACGGGCCGTGGCAATAGCTGCCGCCGCACGCTGCGCTGCCTTATAGATACTGGAAGGGTTTCCGTAATTTTCTACCATTGACCGGGCCATTGCCTCGGCTATTTCCGGCCTGACCTTAGTCGTGGCCGCATTATCTAAATAAACTTCCCGCATTGCGATCCGTCCTTTCTTAATTCCTAGCTGTTCAGTATGATTACATCTTCAGTATAGTAATTCCTAGTAATTTTGTCAAGATTATATTTGTAAATTTTTTGTGTGCAAAAATTTTCTTATTCAGCTATTGAATTCCTAGTAAACTAGTAGTAAAATAAAGTCAAGCTTTTGAAAGGACGTGTGCTTATGAAAATCTCTACCAAAGGACGTTATGCTTTGCGGCTGATGCTGGATCTGGCTTACAATCATACCGGCAGCTTCATCCCCATTAAAAATATCTCCCAGCGGCAGGATATTTCCGATAAATATCTGGAACAGATCATTACCCAGCTGAGCCGTGCCGGACTTGTCAAAAGCGCCCGCGGCGCCCAGGGCGGCTATATGCTCGCCAAACAGCCGCAGGAATATACCGTAGGCGAGATACTGCGGCTGCTGGAAGGCGATCTGGCCCCGGTAGCCTGTGTAGACGATACTAAGGACGCCTGCACCCGAGCAGACGAATGTGTAACTATGGAAGTATGGCGCGAGATCAAAGACGCCGTGAATAAAGTAGTCGATAACATTACCCTGGCTGACCTGGTGGAACGGCAGCGGCAGAAATGCCGATGTTGTAAGTAAAGTACCGCTTACAGCTTAATTTATTGAAGAAAGGTTTTGATATCATGACTAAAATCGCTCACAGTCTGACCGACTTGATCGGCAACACTCCGCTCCTGGAACTCACCAACTATAATAAAAAATTTGCACCGCAGGCGACTATCATCGCCAAACTGGAATACTTTAACCCAGCCGGCAGCGCTAAAGACCGTATCGCTATGGCAATGATCGACGCCGCCGAAGCACAGGGACTGCTGCAAAAAGATTCGGTCATTATCGAGCCGACCAGCGGTAATACCGGCATCGGTCTGGCCAGCGTGGCTTCAGCCCGCGGCTACCGCACGATCCTGACCATGCCCGAAACCATGTCCCAGGAACGCCGTAATCTGCTGAAGGCTTACGGAGCCGAGCTGGTGCTCACTCCCGGCGTTTTGGGCATGCAGGGGGCTATCGACAAGGCAGCAGCACTGGCTGCCGAAATCCCCAATGCTTTTATCCCCGGACAATTTGACAATCCGGCCAATCCGGCCATCCATAAGGCGACTACCGGTCCTGAAATCTGGCGCGATACCGACGGCGAGGTCGATATTTTCGTTGCCGGCGTAGGTACCGGCGGCACGGTCAGCGGTGTCGGCGCTTATCTGAAAGAAAAAAATCCGCATGTCAAGATCGTCGCTGTGGAACCCAGCGCTTCACCGATCCTGTCCGGCGGTCAGGCCGGCCCGCATAAGATCCAGGGTATCGGCGCCAATTTCATCCCGCAAAACTTTGACCGCAGCGTTGTGGACGAAGTGCGCCCCGTCGACGCCGAAAACGCTTTTGCGACCAGCCGCGAACTGGCAAAACACGAAGGTCTGCTGGTAGGGATCTCTTCCGGTGCCGCTGCCTATGCCGCAACACTGCTGGCACAGCGGCCAGAAAACGCCGGCAAAAAAATCGTCGCCCTGCTGCCCGATACAGGCGAACGTTACCTGTCTACCCCGGGCTTTATCGGCGACTGAATCCAACTTACCCTCTCCTGAAAAACAAGCGCAGAGTACACCTCTGCGCTTGTTTTATGGTACTGTTTGAACCCTTGTCGAGGTGTTTTCGAGCCTAGTGTTCATACGTGCCTTTATGGTATAATTATTCTATTAAATACGCATCAATGCGCATAAACGGAAGGATTGATTTTCATGGCCACTTTAACTCGTGATGAAGCCTGGGCACTGCTGACAGAATACAATAAGGAGCCTTTTCACCTGCGGCACGCACTGACGGTAGAAGGCATCATGAAATACTTTGCCAATGAACTTGGCTATGCCGACGAAGCAGCTTTCTGGGCTCAGGTCGGTCTGCTGCACGACCTGGATTTTGAAGTTTATCCGACTGAGCACTGCATCAAATCACAGGAACTGATGCGCGCACGCGGTCTGGACGAACGCCTGATCCGCGCTACTGCCAGCCACGGCTACGGCCTGGCGCAAAACGAGATCGAGCCGCAGCATCAGATGGAAAAAGTGCTGTTCGCTATCGACGAGCTTTCGGGCCTGATCGGCGCAGCAGCTATTATGCGCCCTTCCAAAAGCGTCATGGATCTGGAACTGAAATCCGTCAAAAAGAAATACAAAGACAAAAAATTCGCGGCAGGCTGCTCGCGCGACGTTATTGAACAGGGCGCCGCCAGGCTGGGCTGGACCGTGGACGAACTGATCGAAAAAACTATTCTGGCCATGCGCCAAGACGAAGCCGCTATCAACGAAGCCTGCGCTTCCTTTGACGCCTGACCCCTGAAGGACTATAAATTATGAAGAAAAAAGTTTTAGCCGCCATGAGCGGCGGCGTTGACAGCTCGGCAGCCGCCCTGCTTCTACAGCAGCAGGGCTACGACGTTACCGGCGTCACGCTGCGGATGTTCTCCAACGAGGATCTGGGCTTGGAGCAGGACAGCGCCTGCTGCTCGCTGAGCGATGTGGAAGATGCTAAATTGGTGGCACATAAGCTGGGTATCCCCCACTATGTGTTCAATTTCAGCCCCTGCTTCAAGCGCTGCGTTATCGACCGTTTTATCAGCGAATATGAGGCCGGACGCACGCCCAATCCCTGCGTCGACTGCAACAAACATATCAAATTCGGCGAACTGCTTGACCGGGCCCGACTGATGGATTGTGATTATCTGGCTACCGGCCACTATGCCCGCATCGTTTTTGACGCTGAAAGCAACCGCTGGCTGCTGGCCCGCGGCGATGACCACGCTAAAGACCAGAGCTACATGCTCTTTAACCTGACCCAACAGCAGTTGGCGCATATCCTGCTGCCGCTGGCAGATGTTACCAAACCAGAGATCCGCCAGCTGAGCGAAAAACACGGCCTGATAACGGCACACAAGCCCGACAGTCAGGACATCTGCTTTGTTCCCGACGGCGATTATACAGCTTTTATTGAGCGCACTACCAGACAAAAAGCGCAGCCCGGCCAGTTCGTTCACCTGAACGGCCAGGTACTGGGTACACATCAGGGACTGATCCACTACACGATCGGTCAGCGCAAAGGTCTGGGCATCGCTTACGAATACCCGCTTTATGTGATCGACAAAGATATTGCCAGCAACACGGTCATTCTGGGCCCCAATGACGCTCTGTTCAAAAAGGCGCTGCTGGCCGAGGACTGCAACCTGATCACCATCGATAAGCTGGAAGCGCCCCTGCGCGTCACGGCCAAGACCCGTTACCGGCAGAAAGACGTTCCGGCCCTTATCGAACCGCTGGCAGACGACAGGATAAAAGTCACCTTTGACGAGCCGCAAAGAGCTATCACACCGGGACAGGCCGTGGTCTTTTACGACGGTGATTATGTAGTCGGCGGCGGTATCATCGCCGCAGGCCTGGAGGAGTAAGTGCTATGAAATTTTTTCTGGCCGCTATCGTTACAGCGGCTCTGTTAAGCGAGATCGTTCCCGTCTGGGCAGCTGACCCCGGTGGAGAAAAAATAAAAAATACGGTACCGTCTGTTCAGACAGAAACAGACAAATCTAACAGTGATCCGCCTGCCGCAGGGATCAGCATCACGCCGCAGGCACAGGCCCATACTTTTGACGCCGCTACGGCTAAAGTCACACCTGCAGCAAATGACGTAGCGACATCAACTAAAGCAGACACAGAACCTGCTGCTGCGTCAGAACCTGTCTCTGCAGCAGACGCTTCCAAACAGCCTCCTGCAGGTACAAAAGCGGCTCCGGTCAAAGATAAGGAAGGCAAAGTACAGCCGGCCGCACCTCAGCCGGAACCGCCCAAACCGGTGATCAAAAAAATCACACCGCCGATACCGCAGGAAAAACCGCTGCGCGTGATCTGGCCGCAGGATTTTTATTATTATTCCTATAACGGCGATCCTTATTACAGCCTGTCGCTGCCCAAAGACTTCGGTGCCGACACCATCGCCGGACTGCCAGCCGTCGGACCCATGCTGATGCGGGCCCAGAGCAATACCGTGCTGATGACCTTTGCCGCCGTCGACGCGGACCCGGTCAGAACCAAAGTATTCAGTGACGCTGTTAAAAACCGTGTCGAAATACCCTTGCCCCCTTTAGGGCCCAATGAAGAATATGCATATATCCCGGCACCACGCTATGACTATCCTACCGATCCGGCGCCGCTGGCCCTGCCTGAACAGATCACCAGCGCTAAGATCGTAGATGCCGGCAGCGGGAGAACAGCGGAAAATTTGCTGATCAACTACCTTTACCTCAGCTGCACGGCCGACGGCCAGCCTTGTATGGCTGCTGTAACGCACAGCGAACGTAACGGCAAAGCCTTTGACGGACTGTTCGTCTTTCCCTATGCGGAAAAACAGAACTACATACCCCTGGTAAACTACACTGCGCAGAGCCTGCGGGTGAGAAAATAGTAAATAAAAACTGCTTTTTAACATAATGTTAAAAAGCAGTTTTTATTAATTTAATCTGACGGCACAAGCGCAATCTTTATTGGCAACGCACCAATTTATAGACTTTTTATTGCGTTTTCAATCTTTATAGGCTAAAATAAGCTTATAGTAGCGTTAGTATATATTTATACGTTTTTAAACTCGTAAATAAAGAAAGGTGAGCGCAATGGTAGAAAATTATCTGGTCAATCCCTATACTCCCGGAGCCGGAAAAATGCCACGTTATCTGGCAGGCAGACAGCAGGCTCTTGAAGAAGCTTTTAAGCTCATTACTGCCATAGCCTATGGTTTTACTGCCAGATCCGTGATCTATTACGGTTTGCGTGGTGTTGGTAAAACTGTACTTCTTAACGAAATAGAAAAAATGGCAGACGATAAAAATGTCCGTTACGAACATATAGAAATAGCCGAACAATATTCTTTCAAACGGATTATTGCTTTAGCGATCAATAAACTGATGCGGAAAATAAGCGCTAAAGAAAACCTGCGCCAGCATGCAGAAAAGGCTCTTGGCGTTTTAAAAGCTTTCCAGATCACTTATGGACAAGATGGTGACGTCAGCCTGGGCATTGACCCCGATATTCTGAAAGCCGAAGGCGCTGCCGATACCGGCGATTTCCAAAACGACCTTACAGATTTACTGCTTTCTCTGGGTACTTTAGCAGAAAAAGCAGGCTGCGGCGCTATTTTATTCATTGATGAAATCCAATATTTACGTGACGATGAATTCGCCGCTTTGATCTCCGCTATCCACAGGATAGAGCAAAAAGGTTATCCTATAGTCATTTTTGCCGCCGGACTGCCCAAAATAGCCAAGATTGCCGGCGATATTAAATCATACGCCGAACGGCTCTTCCAATTTATCCAAATAGATTCACTAACAGAAACAGCTGCTGAACTTGCTCTTAGTGAACCAGCAAAAAAACTTGGAGTTACTTATCATCCGGAAGCTTTGAAATATATCGTCGGTATCACCGAAGGTTATCCTTATTTTTTACAAGAATACGGACGACAGGTCTGGGATTTTGTTAATGACGAAAAAGAAATCACCTTAAGTGCTGCCCAGAATGCTTATTCTAAATTTATTGAACAGCTTGACACAGGGTTCTTTAAGGTACGTCACGACAGAGCAACTGCCAAAGAACTGGAATTTATGAAAGCAATGGTCAAATGCGGATCACTGCCCTGTTCTACCACGCAAATCGCCCATGAAATGGGACGTGCTCCAACAAATATCTCGCCGCTGCGGGCACAGCTTATCCACAAAGGGTTCATTTATGCCACCAGACGCGGCGAAGTGGATTTTACTGTCCCCCAGTTCGACCAATATTTAAAACGCCTGTATGAGATTTGACGGACTGTTCGTCTTTCCCTATGCGGAAAAACAGAACTACATACCCCTGGTGACCTACACCGCGCAGAGCCTGCGGGTAAGAAAATAAAAACAGCCGCGCTTGCTGCGCTGCCTGCAAAAGTTAGAGCTTCTCTAACACTTGTAAGGCAGCGCACTTTTTTATCGCGGCTGTTTTCCATATTTACAGCAATTTCTGCAAAGCCTTTTTCAGTCTGGCAAATTCTATCGGCTTGGCGATATGGTCATTCATCCCGGCCCGTTTCGCAGCCAGGATATCTTCTGAATAAGCATTGGCCGACAGGGCGATTATCGGCAGCTGCTTCACATCTTCGCGCCCCAGACCACGAATCACCGCCGTAGCCTCATAACCATTCATCCCCGGCATCATGATATCCATCAAAACCAGATCGATACTCCACGGCGGCGCAGCTTTTACTATTGCCACCGCTTCCTCGCCATTCCAGGCGCTGAGCACCTCTGCTCCCAGCATTTTCAGCATTTCCACAGAAATTTCCATATTCAGTTCATTATCCTCTACCAGTAACACACGTTTTCCAAGCAGCGGTTCCGCTATTTCATCCTGCGGTTCCTGCTCCTCCTCTTCAGCCGATCCGGCATTATCAAGCTTCAGATTGAAGGTCACGGTAAAGGTACTGCCCTGGTCGATAGCGCTCTCCACTTTGATCTCGCCCAGCATCAGCAGGATGATATTCTGCACGATCGTCATCCCCAGCCCGCTGCCCTGGATCTTATTGATCCGGCTGTCGTCAGCCCGGCTGAAAGCAGTAAACAGCTTCTTCTGAAACTCTTCACTCATCCCGATACCGTTATCACTGACGCTAAAAGTATAGCAGGCATAACCGGAAACCCTGACAGGTTCTTCCCGCAGCAGCACTTTGATCCTTCCTCCTGCCGGCGTATATTTTACGGCATTGGAAAGCAGGTTGATAAATACCTGCTGCAGACGCAGACGGTCCCCATAGACGCTGCGGTGTTTCAATTCGCCTATACAAAGCTGCAGCTGATGTTTTTTCTGCTGGACCGCCGGTTTGATGATCTCGGTCACTTCCCTCAGCAGACTTTCGATATCCAGCCGCTCTTCCGTCAGTACCAGACTGCCGTTTTCGATACGCGACATCTCCAGCACCTTATTGATCAGCTCCAGTAAATGCCCTGACGCCAGCTTGATTTTTTTCAGGCTGTCGCACAGTTTTTCCCTGTTATCCAGATTGGCATTGGCAATATCCAGCATCCCCACGATCCCGTTGATCGGCGTCCTGATGTCATGGCTCATCGTTGATAAAAATTCACGTTTGGCCCTGTTGGAAGCCTCTGCCGTAGTCAGCGACTCTTCCAGCATTTTTCTGATCCGCAGTTCATCCGTATCATCTTCAATACAAATTATGTACTTGTACCCCAAATGTTCATCCTCGACCGGATAGATCCTGATCTTACACTGGCGTACATCACCGGTCACGGCATTATAATAGCTGAAAGAACCGTTATAATTACCACCCAGCTGATTTTCCTGAATCTGCCGCAGGACCTCCTTCAAAGAACCGTCTGCGGCCGTCTCTGTCAGCACATTAAGGTCAGCGCTGACCGCTTCACGGGAAATTCCCAGAATCCTGCTGATATTTTCAAATACATAGTCTACTGTTTTAGTCACCGGGTCATAAATAAGGAAGCAGCTTTCTATGTTCTGTGACAGCATATCAAACCAGAAATCACGGTAACGGCGTTCATGCATCATCCAGGTATATTTGCGGTAAGCCAGAAAATAACAGCCTAAAAGTACAACGATACTCACGCAGAAAACTGTCAGCAGCACTATCGTCTTACTGATGATCTGCTCCGCCTGCTTATTGACCACATCGCTGGGGATGATCGTCACCATGTTCCACCCCGGCGCATTTTCCAGCGGCGCATAACAAATCAGGTTTTTCCTGCCCTTATACGCCGCCTCAGCCCAGCCGGTCTTTTGTTTAAACAACGCTTCCCGCAGACCGGCGATCACCTGTCCGTCCTCATCCGCATCAATAGTATCAAAAACATTCTGCACTGTTTTGTTGCTGTTTGGGTGCACCGGACGCAGCACGATATCACCGCTGCTGGCAACAATATACGAAAAACCCTGTTTCTCGTAAAAAGTCATAATAAACTCTTCCACAGTTTTACTGACCCGATACTCCTTGAGCAGGTAAAACACTGTGCCATCGTTTAAGCTGGCCTCAGTAAAAATATCAAAAACCCTGCGGCCGGTCTGAGAATTAAAATGCGGCTCGATTATCCCCTGTTTCCCGCCGCGTTTCTGCTGCAAAAGCCGTACCGCTTCCAGATCTATATTTTTCGACTGACTGCCGCCGGGAACAAAATAATACAAACCGTCTTCATTGATCAGCTTAGATAAATATCCTGCCGCAGCCTCATTGGAACCGGCACTGCCAAAAGCAGCCAGCCTGGCGATCGATGCGTTTTTTTCAAAGTCTCCCTCAAGCTGCTTCTGCAGATTGTTGCGGCCCTGGATCGTAATCTCCAGCACACTGTTGACAGAATTGAGCCACAGCTCCTGCCGCACCCGGCTCACATAGTAAATAACAGTCGTCAGCAAAACAGCAATAACGACCCCTGTGACCAACAGATTATAATAAAACAGCTTATTGTTTTTCCCGCCCCAGTCAGGTTTCCGCATCTAAAATATCATCTACCTTTTCCAACGGCTGCCGCCTCAAAATTGCCTGCCCCGCATTGAATGCACGCGACCAGATCGGTACCTTGATCCGGTCATCCGACCCCAGCATGATCCGCCCCGACCGTAAAGCCTCGCTCAGCGGCTGCTGCTCTGCATCCGGCAAAACACTGCTGCCCCTCAGGCTGCTGAAAGAATTCTGACTGGCCGCATATAATTCCATATTTTCTTTCTGCGCAAAAAAGCTCAGAAATTTTTTTGCTTCCGCAAGATGCGGACTATCAGCATTAACGGCCATCCGTGTATCGATATTCAGCATCAGTATACCGCCGTCCCTGCACAGCGGATAAGGATAGACCCCAAAAGTAAAATCCGGCCGCAGCTGCTTCAAACGTCCCGTATTCCAGGCTCCCGTCAGCATAAACGGCGACTGCCCTTTGGCAAATATTTTATAGTCATCGCTGTTTTTATTACTTTGCAAAGCTGCTTCGGTATCCGTATACAAACACAGCGCCTGCGCCATCTGCACGCCACGGTGCAACGACTCGCCTACTTGCAGCTCCCCTGAATTGATCCGCCCGCACAGCATCTCCGCCTGTCCGTTCAAATAATACTCGTTCCAGCCGCCGCTCAAAATCACCGTCGCCAGCGACAGATCTTTATTCACTACCAGCGGCAAAATACCCTGTTCGTCAAAAAAAGCACAGCTTGCCGTAAATTCCTGCCAATCCTTCGGCACCGTCTGATTATATTTTTTCAGCAGATCCAGATTGCAAAACAGACCCAGGGCCGAAATGGAAGTAGGCATATAAAAATAGCCTTTTTCCGCCTGCAGCTGCTGCAAAGCGACCGGCGCCAAGTCATCCATACCCTGCACGTCACTGAGCTCCGCCAGATAACCTTTTTCCTCAAAAGCAAGCAGCCTGTCATGGTCGATAATAAAAATATCATCGCCATTACCTGAACGCAGCCGTGTTTCTAAAATCTTAAAATACTCGTTGCCTTTCAGGCTTTCATAAGAAATCTGCACCTCGGGGTGCAGCTGCATATACTTATTTAAAATAGTCTCGATCGCTTTGACATTGCCCGGTTCCACTTTATTTCCAAAAAAAGTCAGCGAAACAGACGATTTGCTGTGACGATCGCTGATATTGACGATTTTATCCTCAGCGATACCGCAGCCCGCAAGCAAAACGCAGATATTCAGTAATAAAATCAGCCAGAAACCTTTGCGCATCAGTATCTCACCTTTAAATTTATTAAACAAAACAATATTATATTTAAATTATAACATAAAAAGCGAGTTTATTATATTTTTATAATCTTTGCATTAAAATACCCCTATGCACAGGTAATTGCTAAAAGTAAGCCAAGCTTCCAGCGCTTAGCTGAAATCCCCCTCTGCCTTACTGTTATAAAAACTTAACAATAAAATTTATAAACAAAATACGTTTTCAAATAAAAAAATTGGGCAAGAATAGCTCCGAATCCCTATCCTTACCCAATTACTTTCTCTCTTATAACATTCCAGCCGGTATATACCAGTTCTTAGCATCTATTGGCAAAAGATCAGTCGCAAAGCAGATCACTCCACCCTCTCCCAACTGCAAAGCACGTTCCCCTTCTGTTACCGGCTGCAGCATGTCAAACTTTTTCGTCTCTTTCGCCGGATTAGAACTTTTGC
>ERZ791885.568-NODE-568-length-33606-cov-4.001878_pt1 | contig 33606 bp, 36 predicted proteins | sample MGYA00510159_ERZ791885 | MGnify/ENA primary metagenome ERZ791885 (study PRJEB30046, sample SAMN00792054) | human gut metagenome | study: EMG produced TPA metagenomics assembly of the A metagenome-wide association study of gut microbiota in type 2... | reverse complement strand
TCCTCATTACTTTCCGAAGACTTTTCTTGGGCGATGACATCGTCTATCTGCCCTAGCAGGACATGTATCTTCTGTATAAAGGAAACTCATTAAATATTGGGATATTATTATGATAAAAGCATTGCCAAAAACTATGGAGGTGCATTAAATCCCCTTGTTTCCATGCTTGACTCAAGATCACAAAAAACTAGCCTTATCGATCTAATGTTTATACGGCCGATTTTAATGTGATCCTGCGTCAAGCGCAAGATATGGAATATTAATTTGTAGCTTCCTCAATCGAGAATTGAGAAATTTTAGAATACCCCCAAGTCGCTATCTTTGTCGAATCTGCGTTGAATGTCAAAGGATACTTCACACGATAACTTACAATCTTCTTCCCTGCTGCTGATTCTTTTCCTTTCAACATAGAATATAATGTACCTCCTTCAACAGCGATCGGGTCCATAGCATTGCTAATGGTTGGTGCTTTCCCTTCTTCCCGCTTTTGAGCACGTAAGCACAACGTATAAACACGGTCCGTTCCATCAACAGTTTCAGGTTCTTGATTAGAATCCATCGACATTATATATGTGTTCTTCTGATCCGTCAACACAGATGTAAAAGTAGGAATAACAACGATTCTCTTATAATTATTAGAAAATAACAATGCACTTTCGGAACCAGACAAAAGCAATTCATTATCTAATGCCATTGAGTCCAATGGAGAATAACTCAAATCATATTTTGCTAATGGAGAAGAAGCAGCTCCTGTCGCCACATAAAAACCATTTGTACTGGCATTCGCATTATCCGCCGAATCAAAATCGACCGTAAAATTAGCCAACACACAATCTCCAGCACTATAAGTCGGATCATTTGCAATTGTAGCAACATACAACGGATAATAGCCCAATGGATAAATCAGAGTTCTCATCGTAGAAGAATAATCGACTATAGCATAACTTGAAAGCTGCTGTGTATTACCGCCGCCGTCCAAACAAGAGGTTAACGAAAACATACCCGCAGCGATTGCTGCTAACCCTAAAACTTTAAGTTTCTTCATTTTTACTGTTCTTTAATTTTATATTGTTTATTATTTATTAGTTCTTACTCAAAAACCGAAACGGAAACCCGCCTGCAAATTCACATTAAACGGTTTCTCGGAACGGATCGTCTCAATATCGCTTCCGTTATCGAAATAATAACCGGCTCCCACCTCCGCATAAACACTTAAGAAACGGAGCAACGGATAGCTGGCACCGGCCCGGGCATTCACAGACCACATCCATTCTTTCATACGGATATGCTTCTTCTCGTGACGGATTTCATTGTTTTCCACAAATATTTTGGCATTCAACTTACCAGCAACATTAATCTCGGTCATGGCCCCCGCCGCTGCATAAAATTGAATACGCTTCCATTCTGCTATTTTATAGGACAAAGAAAGAGGAATTCCAATAAAATGTAACTTCTGTTTCGTCTCACCATGATATATAGCTCCGGTCTCCCATTCGGAAGAAAGGAATGTATAATTTAAACCAGACTGGAGGGAAAAACGGTCATTTAGAGAATAACTGACACCTAATCCGATCGAAACTGGTGTCTTATGACGAATATTTGTTTTCGGAGATTGGCTATTGAAATACGGGGAATTCAATTGCAACAGTTCCTGATCCGTCATCAACGTATTCTTCAAAGCATAGGCATTTAATGAATTAGATGTTCCAGCACTCACGCTACCACCTCCCATTCCGAAACTCCATCTTTTCGTCCGTACTTTCTTTTCTTCTGTTTTCACAGGCGCTGCATCCGCAAATAAAAAGTGTGTTCCGGTCAGCGTTGCCGTCTCGGTCACTGCTATCGCTTCGGACGCTTCGGATATTTTAGAAGAAATCACTACAACAGTATCACAATCTTCTTCTGGCGAAAGGACAACTTCGTCTGCCGTTATATCCGACCGGGACGTAGTTACGGCCGTAACTTGCGCAACAGCACGTTTTGCCATCCGGTCAACCGGCTTGGAAGCGACGACTGCTGGTGTCACCGATTCGGATCGTTCAGTTAGCCTGTTTTCAACAGCCTCGGTTTCTTTCCGTATCGTTTCGGCTATAGGCAGATGTTCCCGGTCGCGGTTAAAAACATAGACTCCTCCTGTTACAACCAATAAAGAAATAACAGCAGCAGCCCAATAGCGTAAAGTCCGCCGGAAAGAGACAGATTTTTTAACCGGCAAACGGTCAGCTATTGCCTCCCAATCACCCGGCATCGTATCCACTTCAAAGTCTTGCAACTTCGAACGGAACAAATCGTCAAATATATCTCTTTCCTTATCCTTCATTTCTTTATTACTCAATACAATTCATGAATCCTGCGTTGCAATAATTGTTTGGCACGCATGAACTGCGACCGGGATGTACTCTCCGTTATATTCATCATCTCGCTAATCTCCTTATGTGAATAACCTTCTATTGCAAACAGATTAAACACTGTACGAAAACCAGCAGGAAGCTCCTGCACAAGTTTCATCAACTCGACTGCCGACATATCGGATATAGCAGAACTATCTGGATGAACCAACTCCACCGTATTATCCAGATCGACTGCTTCACGCAAAACATCCGATTTGCGCAAATACTCCAACGCACAATTGACAAAGATCTTTCGCATCCACCCCTCAAACGACCCAAGTCCCGAATAAGAATCCATACTGGTGAAGACTTTCACAAAACCATCCTGTAGCAAATCACGGGCAGTTTCCCTGTCGCTAACATAACGCAGACAAACTCCCATCATTTTACGGGAATACGTTTCGTATAGCTCCTTCTGAGCCAGCCTTTCCCCATTCCTACAACCCTCTATCAGTTGTTTCTCCGTCATTTAGTGTGTGCCTTCATGCCCTTTCCAGGACCATACATTTATTATGATGTTCAAATTATCCGAAACGCTGCATTCCGGATAAATTATTTTTCTTGAAAACGCACAAAGATACTGTATTCTGGCAAATAATCGGAATCGGTATCAATTTTTAGACACAGATTTCACAAATTATGTAACCCATATCTAAATATGCTATAAAGCGATATGTCAAAATATACTTGTCCCTTACTTTTTTAGCAAGGGCAACCAGCTCCATTGTCCACCGAAGTATTCCAAGGTTTCCTCCCAAACCGTTAATATTATTTAGGATATTTAGAAAGATAATAATAGGTTTCTTTCGATAGCACGCTTTCTATATGATAGCGAGTGGAAGATGAAACGGAAAATATATATCCCCGCTCCGAAGTCGTATCGACAGGCAGATAGATGGAGGTATCCCGGATTCCTGTCATCAAGATATTTCGGGCGGATGTCGGATTGATCGAATCCGTCAGCGAATAATAGACGGTATAAGTCAACACGTCCTTTTCCGAATCTGGTTTCTGCCAGGAGAGCTTCAACTCATCCCCTTCCTTTTCCACCCGTATTTCTTCCGGGGCTGCAGGAACCGTATCGTCCAACCAGGACAAAGGAGGAAGTTGTGCCGGATATTTATAATATTTATCCTTCAACTCATCGTATATCCCTTTCGTATTGTCGAGGATATTCGCACAACGGAAGAATGTACAGCCGGCCCCTCCGTAATAACGGCTGTAGTCGATCTGATCCGTTATATCGTTGACGGTCCAGTCTGCCTCTTCTTTCAACATCCGGTACGCGCCCAATCCGGGAACTACAAGGCGTCCGTTGCAGTTATCTACCCAATTGTCAACAAACGGGAAAAAGTTATCATGCAGGTAATACATCATCGGGACGATCATATCCTGCTTCCCGTTCTGCATCCACATTTTCGGATCCTGGAAGACACTTTCATAAGCCGTCCATCCGGCGTTCGGAACACGTTCGATGCGGTTATACTTGCCGAGCGGCGAACTGCTGACCTGTATCCAAGGCTTTACCGATTTCACCCAGTCATAAATGCGGTAAACCATCTTATTGATATTCTCCCGGCGCCATTCTGCCAGCGGGCGTTTCTTACCATATTTATTATACAGGTTTTTATCCGGGAAATATTTTGCCTGTTCCGGATAGCGGATATAATCAAAATGGATGCCGTCGATATCGTATCCGTTCACCAACTCCTTCACTAAAGACAACACATAGTCGGAAGTTCCAGGAACGCCGGGGTCTAAATACCATTCGCCATTATGACGCTTGCAGAGTTTCGGCTGGCGCCTGACAACCGAGAGCTTTCCCTGTTCTTTCACACTCTTGTCCGTGCCTAGCGGGAAAGTTACAAACCAAGCATGGCATTCCATCCCCCGTTTGTGGCATTCGTCGACCACGAAAGCCAGCGGATCATATCCCGGCATCATTCCATATTTTCCAGAGAAAGTTTTGCTTGCCGGTTCAATAGCCGAACGCCAGATGACGTCGCCACGCATACGGACCTGCAAAAAAACAGTATTGAAATTCGCATCCTGCAAACGGTCCAGAATGTCACAGACATCGCGTTGTTGCGCCTTTCGCCCCGTCTCCGTCGTTGCCGGATTATGTGGCCAGTCCAGACCATAGACAGTTGTCAGCCACACTCCCCGAATCTCACGCTTGGGAGGTTCGACTGCATTCGAAACCAATGTCAGGAACAAGAGCAATAACGACAAGCAATACTTTCTCATTTCACACATTTACTCAGCGGTACAAATGTACTGCTTTTTGCGCTTCTTCGGGATAGTCGGTAGTCAGAAAGTCCACACGCTTCTCGATCATCTCTTCCATCACCTGAGGATCATTGACCGTCCAGACATTGATTTTCAGTTTCAGATCTTTTGCTTCAACAAACCATTCCGGATGTTTCTGCATCACCTTATAATTATAGTCGAGACCGGCAAAACCGAGTTCTTTCAACTGTTTCGGAGACAAGTCGCCGTTCAGGTAGTAGACTGGAGTCTTCGGGGACAGACGGTGAAGCTCCTTTGCGGCTTCCAAACTGAAAGCGATATATTCGGTGCGTTTCGTCAATTTCTTACCATTCACCATGTCGACTACAATCTTTGCCGCTTCCCGATCCCGCAGGGGAGTCGCATGGGATTTCAATTCGAAAATCAGCTTGGTCTTTTTCAGCTTCTTCGCCCTGTCCAAATACTGTTCCAACGTCGGAAGCGTTTCGCCGTTCGAAAGTTTCAGGTCTTTCAGCTCCGCATAGGAGGCCGTCTGGATATCCTTTCCTTCTATTTTACGGTCATGGTACACAACCGGGACATTATCAGCTGTCAGGTGTACGTCAAACTCGGAACCGTATACTTTGATCTCATTCGCCCGCTCCAACGAACGAATAGAGTTTTGGGCGGACCCTTCCGTTTTCCAATAACCGCGATGAGCGATCACCTTTGTCTTTCTTTTAGCCGACACGGGAACCGCCATCAGTACACACAAAAGAAAAAGAAGAGAGAGTTTCAAGTGTTTCATAACGAGAGAATAAGTTCAATGAAATTATTTTCCAATCTCCGACAAATAGCGCTCCGCCTCGATTGCAGCCGCACAACCGCTACCTGCAGCCGTAATGGCTTGGCGATAATGTGGATCAGCCACGTCTCCGGCAGCAAATACCCCCGGCACTCTTGTCTTCGGCGTACCCGGAACCGTCTTAATATAGCCAACCTCGTCTGTTTCGACCCAGGGTTTGAATATCTTGGAATTCGGAGTATGACCGATAGCCAAGAAGAAACCGTCAATTGCTATATCCACCTTTTCTTCGTCCGGTTCACCCATCCGTTTTACCAGATGTGCACCTTCGACACCGTCTTCACCGAAAAGACCGATCGTGTTATGCTCGAACAAGACCGTGATATTCGGAGTGTTCAGGACACGTTCTTGCATGACTTTGGATGCACGCAAATACGGTTTGCGGACAATCAGATACACTTGTTTTGCCAAGCTGGACAGATAAAGTGCTTCTTCACAAGCCGTATCACCACCACCTACAACAGCCACCACTTTCTTACGATAGAAAAAACCGTCGCAAGTCGCACAAGCCGAAACACCCATTCCGGCATATTTCTGCTCATCCGGCAATCCTAAATATTTGGCAGTCGCACCGGTCGAGATGATCAGCGTTTCCGTCTCAATCACTTTTTCACCGTCAATCGTCACTTTATAGGGAGCAGCAGACAAATCTGTCTCAGTCGCAATGCCAACGCGGATATCAGCACCGAAACGGGCAGCCTGCTTCCGCAAGTCTTCCATCAGTTCCGTACCGGTAACGCCTTCGGGATAACCGGGAAAATTCTCTACTTCGGTAGTAGTCGTAAGCTGTCCGCCCGGCTGAATGCCTTCGTAGAGGACAGGGGACAGATTTGCACGTGAAGCATAGATAGCCGCAGTATAACCGGCAGGGCCTGAACCGATAATCAGGCAACGAACTTTTTCATTCTGAGTTGTATTCATCGTTTTATGATTTATGAGTTATGATTGATAATTTATGGATTATGATTTATGCGTCGATAATAAAATCATAATTCATAAATCACCTCAAATCTATTATTTCAGCATCAGGATAGTCTTTTTCGTTAAAAACAAAATAGCTATCCGGTTGGTTTACTCCCGTTTTCATTTTGCTGATATGGATCGTACTGCTGATCCCATTCTTTGAAAAAACGGCGATCGAAGCCGGAAGACCGGAAAACTTCTCTATCTGGAGCTCCACCCGTACGATATCGCTTTTCTTTTTAGGAACCAGCTCGATATCATGAGCAGCTTTGCCGCTCGGAGACGTGCTCTCGCCCTTATATTTAGCGGTAAATCCTTTTTCATAGGAACGGAGCAACAGGGTCGGATTCGTAGCCTGCAACTCCTCGCCGGTCGGGGTGGAAACATTGACTTCCTCATTACGCTCGACAAACGACCATTGTGTCGTTCCATCAAACCAAGTGATCATATCAGGAGTCTTCAGTACAAATTTATCACCTTTAATATCGACCGTACCATCAAAGCTTTCCGACACTTTCTGCACATCCGAACGTGTCTGCATCGTAAAGTAAGCAGTCAAGCCGTTAGAATCTTCATAAGCAGAAGCAGCCTTATCCAAAATGGACGTAGCGTTCTGTGCCAATACCCTCACACCGGATATAGTCCAAAAACACAGGAAAACAACAGCCAAAATGCGGCAAACTTTTATTTTATTATCTCTTTTCATGTCGTTTTTTATTTATGATTTAAACTCCCAATCATTAGCAGATCTCAAAAAGGGCTTATAGCACTCAAAACATGTCAATATAGATAAACCAACAGCCCATCCCCATAACTCATAAATCATTTCAACGAATTCAACAACTGCTCCAGGCTGTATTCGTCCTGAATCAAAACCTGACGGGCTTTACTACCCTCGAAAGGACCGACAATACCCGCCGCCTCCAATTGATCCATCAAGCGACCTGCACGGTTGTAACCGATTGCAAACTTTCGCTGGATAAGCGAAGTCGAACCCTGCTGCTGGATCACGATCAGACGGGCTGCTTCATCGAACAACGGGTCTCGATCCGACAGATCCACCGTCCCGGCCGAAGAAGATTCACCGCCTTCACCTATATATTCTGGCAACAAATAAGCAGTCGGATAAGCCACCTGCGCACCGACATAATTCACGATATCTTCCACTTCCGGCGTATCGACAAACGCACACTGAACACGCGTCGGCTCGCTGCTTCCGGTAATCAGAACCAGCATATCTCCCTTACCGATCAAACGGTTGGCCCCCGGGGTATCCAAAATCGTACGGGAGTCAATCTGAGACATCACCTTAAACGCAATACGGCTCGGGAAGTTACTCTTGATCGTCCCTGTAATCACTTTCGTATCCGGGCGCTGGGTTGCCAGGATCATATGGATACCAACCGCACGAGCCTTAGCCGCTATACGCGAGATCGGCAACTCGATCTCTTTGCCAGAAGTCGCAATCAAGTCGGCAAACTCATCGACGATTGCAACGATATAAGGCAGAAACCGATGTCCTTTCTCCGGATTCAGACGGCGGGAAATGAATTTTTCATTATATTCCTTTATATTACGCGCCGAAGCCTCCACCAATAATTTATAACGATTTTCCATCTCGATCACCAAAGAGTTCAAAGTCGCCACCGCATCCCCCGGCTCCGTCACGATCGGTTTATCGGCATTCGGCAATTTCGCCAGATAATGGCGTTCGATCTTCGAATAAATGCTAAATTCCACCTGCTTGGGATCGACCATCACGAACTTCAATTCGGCCGGATGCTTCTTATACAGCAAAGAGGTGATAATCGCATTCAAGCCGACCGATTTACCTTGTCCGGTCGCACCAGCCACCAACAGGTGGGGAGTCTTGCACAAGTCGAACATAAACACTTCGTTGACAATCGTCCTTCCGATCGCCACCGGCAAATCATACGTACATTCCTGGAATTTACGCGAAGCGACCACCGACTGCATCGAAACAGTCTGCGGCTTATTGTTCGGGACCTCGATTCCGATCGTTCCTTTACCCGGCATCGGTGCGATAATACGGATCTGCAAGGCTGAAAGGCTCAAAGCAATGTCATCTTCCAGATTCTTAATCTTGGAAATACGCACACCTGCTTCCGGGATGATCTCATAGAGCGTAACCGTCGGTCCGACCGTCGCCTTGATAGAAGCGATATTGATACCGAAGTCCTCCAACGTCCGCTTGATCATCTGCTGGTTCTCTTCCAGTTCTTCGCGGTTTACCTCGACATTGCCCGAATCATAAAATTTCAACAGGTCGAGCGTCGGGAACATATAACGGGACAAGTCCAAGCGTGGATCATATTTACCCAATTGAGACTGATCGAATTCCTCCTCTTCTTCGGGCACTTCCACTTCGAAAATCGTGTTATTGCCATTGCCGGCCTCGACAACCGGATCATCCCCACGGGCTACTTCAAATTCAAAATCATCCTTTTGCGGGACTTCCGTTTCCACCTCGGCTTTCCGCATCTCGGTTTCCGTATCGAAAACATACTCGTCCGGCCCGATGTTTTCTTCTACTGTCTCATGATATGCAACAGGCTGAGGGGCAGCCGCCGTTTTTTCAACAGGGGCATAAACCTCTGCTTCCCCTTCCACCTCTTCTTCCTCTTCCGGCACTTCCGTCGTTTCACTCTTATCCCGTTTCAAACGGTTCTTTAGCCATCCGAAAGAGAAGACATTTTGCAGGAACGGGATCGTCCGTTTACTGGTGAAGATCGCAACAATCAGGAACAAGCCGACCAGCAGCAGGACCGTTCCCGGTATCCCGATATTATTCATCATCACCTCCGACAAATAATATCCGTGCTGTCCCCCCAAATAAATAAACGTATCTTCATATCCGCGGATAAAGATAAAAGCAAAGAACAACGATCCCCATATCAGCATGGCCGCACTGAACAGGAAACGTTTCAACAACGATACCCGGCTCAGGTTCATTAGCTTCGCTCCGACTGAACCGAGGAAAAACAGGATCAGGAAAGAAGAAATCCCAAACCACCGGTTCATCAGCAAATCGGCAAGAAAAGCCCCGCGCACCCCCGTCCAGTTCTCTACTGATCCACGATTGATCACCAGGTCCGACAACGGGATATTCTCGATCTTGCTCTGATCCGCCCCTCCCGTAAAGAAAAACGAAATCAATGCCAGACCTACATATATGGTAACAATGGAAATAACCAATCCGGTAATAAAACGGGTCCGCTCGCTGGTAAAAAAGTTCCGAATCCCTTTAAATTTACTTTCCCCGTTATTCGTATTTTGTTTTGCAGTCGTCTTTTTAGCCATTACACAATTAAATTTACAACACGCAAATGTACATAGAAAATTTCAAGTTCCCTACGACATTCGCATTTCCCTTAGGCTCCAATCTCAAAATTCCGGCAAAACATTTGGGTGCGGTATCCTATATTAGCTTTACAAAGAAAAAATTGCTACTTTTGCAGATTATAAACGCAAGGTATCTACTAAGATAATTAGCATGGAAAAAGAGAACAACCCGATATACGAACGCAATACGCTGGAATTCGTAACAGTTGCACTAGAATTTTGTACGTTTGTCGAGAACGCCGGCAATACCGGTCTTTTCGACTTTCTGGATAAGGCAGTCAAGATCTTGCCCTTGCTGTATCTGAAAGCCACCCTTCTACCCGAAGCGGAAGAAGACGAAGATGCAGAACCGGAATTGACCGTCACGGAAGACATGTACGAATCGGTCCGCAACCGGATCGCCGGACTGCTCGGAGAAAAAGACTCCTATCTCGAAACGTTCCATCCGGATATGCAATACAGCGACACGCCGATCGCCGCCTTTATCTCGGAGAATCTGGCCGATGTTTACCAAGATACGGGTAATTTCATCTCTCTGTTCCGTCAAGGCAATGAAGAAGTTATGCTCGAGGCAATCGTATTGTGTCGTAAAAACTTCTGCGAATTCTGGGGACAACAATTATTAAACGCATTAAAAGCACTCCACGCCGTGCGATACAGCGATGAAGAACTTTTAGAAACCGACAAAGAAGAATGACACAACAATACACACATTCGATAACAAAAGAGGCAATATCCGAGCTTCCCTTAGAAGAATTTACCGGAAGGATCATTGTGATCGACACATTGAGGGATGTTGAGAAAGCAGTCGGCTACCTCTCCGAATTCCAGTCCGTCGGGTTCGACACGGAAACCCGTCCGAGCTTCAAGAAAGGACAACGTTACAAAATATCGCTTATGCAAATATCGACCGACGAAGCCTGTTTTCTGTTCCGCCTGAACCGGATCGGTATTCCGGAAGCATTGGAAGAATTTCTGGCGAATGAAAAGGTGCTGAAGATAGGCCTTTCACTGCGCGACGATTTCGGGGCGATGCGGAAACGCACGGACATACAACCCGCCAACTTCCTGGACTTGCAGAATTATGTCGGGCAGTTCGGCATCGAAGACGCCAGCCTGCAAAAGATATACGCCATCCTCTTCAACAAGAAAATCTCGAAAGGACAGCGTCTGAGCAACTGGGAAGCCGACGTCCTCAGCGACGCACAGAAAAAATATGCAGCCCTTGACGCATGGGCCTGCCTGAAAATATACAATCAATTGAAACAGATATAAATGAAGGAGTGTAAAGTATTTCTCAAACCGAAAAAAGAGGAATCGTTGCTACGTTTCCACCCGTGGGTATTCTCCGGTGCTATCCAAACAATCGAAGGTGAACCGGAAGAAGGCGACTTGGTAGAAGTTTATGGTACGAACGGACGCTTTTTAGGTATCGGACATTATCAGATAGGCAGTATCGCCGTACGCATCTTATCTTTCAAGCCGGTCACGATAGATGCCGCTTTCTGGGAAGAACGCATCCGTATCGCTTACACACTGCGCCAGACACTGGAACTTGCCGGAGTGGAGAACAACAATACATATCGATTGGTGCATGGAGAAGGAGATAATCTTCCGGGACTAGTCATCGACATGTATGCCCACACCGCCGTCATGCAGGCGCATTCTGTCGGCATGCACTATGCACGCCATCAGATTGCCGAAGCCCTGAAAGCCGTGTTGGGAGATTCTTTACAGAACATATATTACAAATCGGAAGCGACTTTGCCTTACAAGGCCAACTTAGACAGCGAAGACGGCTACCTGTACGGTGGTGAAGTGGAGGACATCGCTCTTGAGAACGGCCTGAAATTCTGTGTCGACTGGCAAAAGGGGCAAAAGACTGGTTTCTTTGTCGATCAGCGCGAAAACCGGTCGTTGCTGGAACGCTATGCCAAAGGACGCTCCGTACTGAACATGTTCTGCTACACTGGCGGCTTCTCGTTCTATGCCATGCGGGGAGGAGCCAAGGTCGTTCACTCGGTCGACAGCTCTGCCAAAGCGATCTCGCTGACCAACAGGAACGTGGAATTGAACTTTCCAGGTGATCCGCGCCACGAAGCTTATGCGGAAGACGCTTTCAAATATCTCGAAAAGATGGGAAGCAACTACGATCTCATCATCCTGGATCCACCAGCTTTCGCCAAACATAAAAACGTATTGCGCAATGCCTTGCAAGGTTACCGCAAACTGAACGCCATCGCTTTCGAAAAGATCAAGCCAGGAGGTATCCTGTTCACCTTCTCCTGCTCGCAGGTGGTAAGCAAGGAAAACTTCCGTCTGGCCGTATTCAGTGCTGCCGCCCAGTCCGGGCGCAGTGTCCGCATCCTGCACCAACTGACACAACCCGCCGACCATCCGGTCAACATTTACCATCCGGAAGGGGAATATCTGAAAGGGCTGGTACTTTATGTAGAGTGAGAAGAGGTATGAATTATGATTTATGATTTATGCATCGATGATAAATGATAAATCATAATTCATAAATTTAACTGAGGAAGGCGTAAAATATATACGGAAATATTTCTTTATTTCGTAATAGGTTGTACCTTTGTCTCGCTTTTAAGAGAGATAGAAGTATTATTATAAGTAAAACATAAAAACTTATTATTATGTCTAAAGTAACAGTTGTTGGCGCCGGTAATGTAGGTGCTACTTGCGCAAATGTTCTTGCCTTCAATGAAGTGGCAGACGAAGTTGTAATGCTTGACGTTAAGGAAGGGGTTTCCGAAGGTAAAGCAATGGATATGATGCAGACTGCTCAACTGCTGGGTTTCGATACTACAGTTACAGGTTGCACAAATGACTACGAAAAAACAGCTAACTCTGACGTTGTTGTCATCACTTCAGGTATTCCTCGTAAACCAGGTATGACTCGCGAAGAACTGATCGGTGTTAACGCTGGTATCGTTAAGAGTGTTGCTCAGAACATCCTGAAATATTCTCCGAACGCAATCCTGGTAGTGATCTCCAACCCGATGGATACAATGACTTACCTGTCATTGAAGTCTCTGGGTCTGCCGAAAAACCGTATCATCGGTATGGGCGGTGCTCTGGATAGCTCCCGTTTCAAATATTTCTTGTCTCAGGCTTTAGGTTGCAATGCTAACGAAGTCGAAGGTATGGTAATCGGCGGTCACGGTGACACGACTATGATCCCGTTGGCTCGTCTGGCTACTTACAAAGGTATTCCCGTAAGTAAGTTGTTGAGCGCTGAAAAACTGCAGGAAGTTGTCGCTTCCACTATGGTCGGCGGTGCTACACTGACTAAGCTGTTAGGTACTTCCGCATGGTATGCACCGGGTGCAGCAGGAGCTTATGTTGTCGAGTCTATCATCCACAACCAGAAGAAGATGATTCCTTGTTCCGTTTACTTGGAAGGTGAATACGGAGAATCCGATCTTTGCATCGGCGTTCCTGTTATCCTGGGTAAGAACGGTATCGAAAAGATCGTTGAACTGGAATTGACAGCTGAAGAAAAAGAACTCTTCGCCAAGAGTGCAGCAGCCGTTCACAAAACAAACGAAGCGTTGAAAGAAGTCGGCGCTCTTTAATAATCGGAAAAAAGGTTTGATAATATAGAAAAGAGGATAGTCCTTCGGGGTTATCCTCTTTTTGTCTATACACCTTCTCCATCTTATAGTTCATATTAAATGATATAAGTTCATTTTTAGGCAGATATGAATCATTTCAACTTCACCCACCTTTGACACCTTTCGATTATCATGTCATACAAGGGTGAAGGCAGACAACCGGACTGCCTTCACCTCAAAAATTTGCCTTCACCCTGTCTCGCCCAGATTCGGGTTGGCCATGCCCCCATCTTCACGTCCACCTATATATATTAAATGAAAAACAAGGATACTACAATATCAATTAATCAACAAATACACAGGTATTAACAGCTATTTCTACCACTCCTTACCTTTTCGCCCTTAGTCGAAAAGGTTTTTGACCTGTGTCGAAAGGGCTTTTGACCAAGGGCGAAAAGGTTTTCGACTAAAGGCAAAAGGTCTATGAGCAGGCTGTTTGACAATAGAAGCATGCCAATTGTCACTTAAATTAGCAGATTTAAACCATAACTTACTTCAATTCCCGAATCTTGATATTGCGGAACCAGATCGGATAACCATGATCCTGCAAACCGATATACCCTTCATGGGAAATGCCTTCCTGGAAGCCTTGGAAATCTTTGAATTTGCTGTTGGCAACCATATCATCCCATTCTTTGCTCCACAAGGTATACTGAACGACCTTCTTTCCATTCTGGGTATGCGTCACTTTGCCATCCTTCACCTTGATCACGATCGTGTTCCATTCGCCGGCAGGTTTTACCGTTTTCGGATCGGCAGGGAGCATATCATACAAAGAACCGGCAAGGTGGTTTGCCAGCTTGTTGTCGGTTGCATCCACATTATCCAGAACCTGCACTTCGGGAGCTGCATAATAGATCGGTTTGCCCGGAACTTCGCGTACATAATAGAAGATACCTGAATTTCCCATTTTACTGGTTTTCCAATCTACAGACAGCTCAAAGTTCTTGAACTTCTTTTCCTTATACAGGATATCGCCTCCTGCACCGTGTCCAGGTTTTTTGCCCGGAGCGGTAAAGACTTTCATCGCCTCGTCTTCGATTACCCAGTTCGATGCCATACCGGTACTGTTACATTGTCTCCAACCGGTAAAATCTTTCCCGTTGAACAGCAAAGTCCAACCTTGTTTCTTTTCTTTTTCTGTCAACGTGTTATTCGCTTTTTGCGCAAAAGAAGGGACTGCAGCCATAACTGCTAAAAGAACCACAAACGATTTAAATAAGTTTTTCATGTTACATTTCATTTTTAGATTAGACATTGAGAATATAAAACTCAACAAAGATAAATAAAAAAAGAGCTGCTCCATAAAGAACAACTCTTTCTTTTCTGTCGGATAATCCTATTTTATTTGATGATGCCCAATTTCGAAGCACTGATGAAGTCGATGATATGCTGGATTTCGTCGCTCATCGGCACCTGGTCCTTAATCATCAGCAAGGCATCGAATATACTGGTGTTACCTTGATAGATGATACGGTAAGCATGGCTGATATGTTTTACGATCTTTTCGCTCATGCCTTCGTGCATCAGGATTACGGAGTTTACCCCGTAATAGGTCGTCGGCTCCAATGCAGCCACGATATAAGGAGGCACATCCTTGCGGAAGCGGCAACCGGTCTGCGTCATCGACCAGGTTCCGACACGACATCCCTGGCTCACCAGCACGTTACCTCCGAAAATCACATAATCTTCAATCATGCAGTTGCCGGAAATCTTGCTCCCGTATCCGAACACGCTGTGATTGCCGATATGCGTGTCGTGGGAAACATGCACGCCTTCATGCAGGAAATTGCCATTACCGATAACCGTCTTCCCGCCAGAATTGGTCGCACGGTTGATCACTACGTTTTCACGGATCACATTGTCATCTCCGATTTCGACGATCGTATCATCTCCCTTATAGTTAAAATCCTGCGGTTCGGCAGCAATGACAGCACCATTGAAGATGCGGTTCCTCTTTCCCATACGGGTTCCACTCATGATACTGACATGAGGCATGATCTCGCAGTCATCACCGATTTCTACATTCTTATCGATGTATGCAAACGGATGGACGGTTACGTTCGCTCCTAACTTCGCGCTTGCATCTACATAAGCTAACGGACTAATCATAATAATCACCTTTTAAATTGTCAATTGCTTTTTACTCTCTTCCGCCACCGACGGCACTATATAAATTGATAACAGCCTGCATACGCTGGACATTGTCGGAGACTTCCGTCAACTGCGCACTGAGCAGACTCTGCTGGGCAGAAAGAATTTCCAGATAAGTGGACTGTCCGGATTGGAACAAAGCATTAGTATAGGTTACCGCCTTTTCCAACTCTTCTATCTGAGCCTTGTCCTGGATAAGTTTTCTATTGGTAGCATCATAAAGATGCAAAGCGTCACTCACTTCCTTTCCCGCTTCCAGAATCGTCTGCTGGTAGTTCATCTTGGCAATCTGTTCTTCCGCTTTTGAGATTTTCAGGTTGGCCACCAGCTTACCATTGTTAAAGATAGGCTGTGCCAACGAAGCCAACGCCTGAAACATAAACTGTCCCGGATTGGAAACCGTAACACCCGAACCATTCGTCCAACCGGCTGTCGCCGTAATATTGATTCCCGGATAAAAAGCGGCACGGGCCTTATTGGTCGTATAATAAGCGCTGGCCAATGTCATCTCGGCCACCTTCACATCCGGACGGTTTTCCAACAACTGCAAAGGAACACCAGCCATCAGCTCTTCTGGCATCACCTGGTCTTCAAGCGTACTGCGGTCGATAGGCTGCGGTGCTTTCGCTAGCAATACAGATAAGGAGTTCTCCACTTCACGCACCTGACGCTTCAGTTCGATCAACGAACCGGATACCTGATGGTACACGGCACGCATCTGGACGACTGCGGCTTCTGTTGTCATGCCGGCAACCTTCATCGCCTCCATAGCCCGCACATTTTCTTTGTAGATATCTACCGTCTTGGAAGTAATCTCCACCTGGCGGTCCAACATCAACAGAGTGAAGTAGGCATTGGCGATTCCGCCGATCAGCTGCGAGCGTATCGCTTGCTGCGTGTACTGGCTCTGCAAGTAAGCGGCTTTCTGCCCGCGGCTCGCATTCAATAGTTTACCAAACAAATCGACTTCCCAGCTGGCTGCCGCCGGCAAGGTATAGGCTTTCACATACCCTGTATTTTCCATTTTGGTTATGGTTCCTTGCGGAGCCAGATTCAAAGAAGGGAGGAAAGACAGGCGAGCGGAAGTCAGCAACAATTTGGCCTCCTCTACCCTCAGAATAGCGGCTTGCATATCCACATTGTTTGCCAATCCCTCTTCGATCAAGGCCTGCAATTTAGGATCACGAAAAACTTCCTTCCAGGGCAGGTTTCCCATATTGGCCGTATCTGTTGCTGCCAACGTGTCGGTGGCAGAGACCGGATCACGGTAGATACCGGAAGTTTCGATCGTATCCGGACGGTCATATGCCTTATAGATATGGCAACTGCTCAAAAGAGCGGTTGCACATACCATATATATAATCTGTTTCTTCATTGTCATCTCTTATTTTGTTTTTGCGTACTGTTCTATTTCCGTATTCATATCGCTGTTATCCAAATCTTCCCATTCGATAGGTTTGAATTTCTCCTGCAAGTACTGGAATACCACAAACAAAACCGGAACAATAAAAATCTGGAAGATCATACCGATGAACATACCTCCGATGGCGGCAGTACCCAAAGTACGGTTACCGTGAGCACCTACACCGAACGCGAACATCATAGGCAACAGACCGACTACCATAGCCAACGATGTCATTAGGATAGGACGTAGACGAGCGGCAGCACCTAAAACGGCAGCCCACGTGATACTCATACCCATACGGCGACGATCAAGGGCAAACTCTACGATCAGGATGGCGTTCTTCGCCAACAAACCGACCAACATGATCAAGGCGATCTGCATATAGATATTGTTGGACATCGTACCTAAGATCATCTTCAAAGCCGGGATATTACCCAAAGCAGCCCATCCCTGTACGAACAGGAAGCTACCCATCAAACCGAACGGAATGGAAAGCAATACTGCCAACGGCAGAATATAACTTTCATACTGGGCGCTCAGCAACAAATAAACGAAGACGAAACAGAGCAGGAAGATCAAACCGGTCGTGCTGCCGCTGGTTTCAGCCTCTTCACGCGCCATACCACCCAACTCGTATCCGAAACCGGTCGGAAGCGTCGTACCGGCAACCTCCTCGATCGCTTTCAATGCTTGCCCGCTGGTGTATCCATCCGCCGGCGCAACCATCACTTTAATAGATGTATACATATTGAAACGGCTGATAATATCCGGTCCATACACTTTCTTGATAGACACGAACTGCGAGATTGGAGCCATTTCGTTTCCATTGCGGACTTTGATATTCTTCAACGATTCCAAATTGGTACGCAAAGCCGGATCAGCCAGGACCATCACACGGTACATCTTACCGAAACGGTTGAAGTTGGAGGCATACAAACCACCGTAATATCCCTGCATGGTTGCCAGAATATCACTCGGACTGATCCCTACTTTCTTACAGGCAGCCGCATCGATATCGATCATATACTGCGGGAAGTTAGGGTTGAAGGTACTCTGTGCCGACTTGATTTCAGGACGCGCTGTCAAAGCAGCCATATATTGCTTCGTCACATCGAAGAATTTTTCCAGATCACCACCAGTCTTATCCTGCATGTTCAACTCAATATCACTGGATGCGGAATACCCTGGGATCATAGGCGGAGTAAAGAACAGCACCTGTGCATCCTTCACAATCTTTTGCGCACGCATAAACAAACTGCCATACACAATATCCGAACTCTGCATCATGGAACGTTCTTCCCAATCTTTCAACTTGATAATGAACGAACCGTATGAAGGCCCCTGGCCACCGATAAAGCTGAAACCAATAATGGCCGTACGCGATTTGACTGCCGGGTCGGCAGCGATCAGGCTGTCCACCTTGTTCATCACCTCTATCGTACGTTCCTGGGATGTTCCCGGAGGCAGCGTCACCGCTCCCATGATCGTACCGGTATCTTCATTCGGAACCATACCTGTCGGGGTCACATTCATCAAAACAACAAGCAGGACGATACATCCGGCAACGATACCGAACGAAAGCCATTTCTTTTGGATAAAGAATACAACACGTTTTTTATAGCTGTTCAGCAAAGAGTCGTATGCGGCATTGAAAGAAGAGTGGAAACGGGAGACGAAAGTCGATTTCTTCTCATGCCCTTCTTCGTGCGGCTTCAAGAACATCGCACACAGAGCCGGACTCAGCGTCAAGGCGTTCAATGCAGACAAACCGATCGAGATAGCCATCGTCAAACCGAACTGGCGATAGAATGTACCGGCCGTACCGCTCATGAAACTTACCGGAATAAACACGGACATCATGACCAACGTAATGGAGACGATAGCACCGCCCAGCTCGTTCATGGCATCGATAGAAGCCAGTTTAGCTGATTTGTATCCCTGATCCAGCTTGGCATGGACACCCTCGACGACCACGATCGCATCATCGACCACGATCGCAATGGCGAGCACCATAGCACAAAGAGTCAGCAAGTTCAAGCTAAAGCCGATCAGCGATAGCATGAAGAACGTACCGATCAATGCTACCGGGATCGCGATAGCCGGAATCAAAGTCGAACGTAAATCCTGCAAGAAGATATACACAACGATGAATACCAGGATGAAAGCTTCAATCAATGTCTTGAGCACCTCGTGAATAGAAGCGTACAAGAAGTCGTTGGCATTCATACCGACGTCGATCTTCAAGCCCGGAGGCAATATCTTTTCTGTTTCTTCCAGTAGGTTCTGGATATTATTGATGGTTTCCGTCGCATTGGTTCCTGCCATCTGATAAACGATACAGGTTACGGCGCTATGACCGTTTACTTTATTGACAAAGTTATAAGTCAGACGTCCCAATTCGATATCGGCGATATCTTTCATACGGAGCACTTCACCATCCGGCAAAGCTTTCACGACCATGTTCTCAAATTCGCATACTTCCTGCAAACGTCCCTTATAACGGATCGTATACTGGAAACTCTGGTTACCCCGTTCACCAAACGAACCAGGAGCGGCTTCCACGTTCTGCTCAGCCAAGACACCTGCAACGTCATTCGGAACCAGTTTATACTGTGCCATCACATCCGGCTTCAACCAAATACGCATGGAGTAGTCGGTTCCTAACACATTCGCATCCCCCACACCTGGTACACGCTGTACTTCCGGAATCAGGTTGATCTTGGCATAGTTCTCGATAAATCGCTGGTCGTAACGGTCCTCGGCATCATAAACAGAGAACACGATCAACATGGAGTTCTGACGTTTCTGAGTCGTCACACCGATCTGAGTTACTTCGGCCGGCAGCAAACCTTGTGCCATCGAAACACGATTCTGCACATTGACGGCAGCCATGTCAGGATCGGTACCCTGTTTAAAATAAATGGAGATTTCGGCCGATCCGTTATTCGAAGCCGACGAAGTCATGTACATCATGTTCTCCACACCATTGATCTGATCTTCCAGCGGCGCAATCACACTATTCAATACCGTCTGTGCGTTTGCCCCCGTATAAGTAGCTTTCACCGAAACGGTTGGAGGGGCAATATCCGGATATTGGGTAATAGGCAAGGACAGCAAGCCTAATATACCCAGTATGACAATCAAGATGGAGATCACCGTTGAGAGCACCGGGCGGTTTATAAATCTATCTAATTTCATATCTTCTGTTTTTAACGAACAAATGGAAGTTATTAATTAAAAGCGGTCTTCAGATTACCTTCGTTCTGATCTTTCAAGGCCTGATCATATTTCGCTTTCTGCTGTTCCGGCGTGATCGGCTGGATAGCCTGGCCGTCATGGAGGTTCTGTACGCCTTCAATCACGATTTTGTCACCGGATTTCAAACCATTTGTCACCAGGTAATTCTTCCCGTCATCCAGATTAGAGATCTGAATCTCCGTATTCTTCACGGAATTGTCCGCCTGCAAGACGAAAACAAACTTTTTGTCCTGGATTTCGACAGTAGCGGACTGAGGGATAATAATAATCCCATCCATCGTGTATGGGAATATGATGTTGCCGGTACCGCCGCTTCTCAATATATTTTTATCATTCGGGAAAACAGCACGCATGCTGACAGACCCGGTTGACTGGTCGATTACACCGCTAACGGCATCGATCTTGCCTTCCGACTGATAAGTTGTGCCGTCAGACAGCTGCAAGCGGACAGCCGGCATCTTTTCCAGCTGTTCTTTCAAAGTGCCCCCGGCTCTTGTCAGACGCAGCAGCTCTTTCTCCGTCATAGAAAAATAAACATACACGTCGTTGATTTCGGATACGGTTGTCAACGGCTGCGAAACAGAAGGGCTGACCAGACTTCCGATACGGTACGGAAATGTACCGACAACGCCATTCGACGGGCTTGTCACCGTACAGAAAGATAAATTCTGATTTGCGCTTACCAAAGATGCTTCTGCCTGAGCCAGGCTTGCCTTGGCAGACATAAGCTGGTTGACCGCTGTCTGATACTCAAAATCACTGATAATCTTCTGATCGAACAAAGCCTTTTTATTCTTTTCGGTCAGGGTCAAAGTAGCGACATTGGCTTTAGCCATCTCGACAGCCGCTTTTGCCTGTCCGACCGCAGCAGCATACTGGGTCGGATCGATCTGGAACAAAGCCTGCCCTTTACGAACTGTTGCTCCTTCATCCACACATAACTTAACGATAAAACCCGAAACCTGGGGGCGTACCTCAATATCCTGCGTTCCTCTGATCGTCGCCGGATAGGATGTTGTCTGGTCGCTCGTTGTCGAATTGACAGCAAGGACAGCAAATTCATTATCCCCTAACTTCATACCGCTTTGATTGTTCCCGCAAGCGGTTAATAAAGATACCCCTACTGCAAACAATGCAATTTGCCTTAATTGGGTAATAGTAGTTCTCAACATTTGTTTATCCATATTCATTATTATATATCTTCTATACTATTCTTGTTTTAGTCATTAGAAGGCCATCAAAAAGCCATCGCAACGGGTGAGATCCGCTGCATCCATAGTAAAAAAATTCCACAACGATGCTGTCCTAAACTTATGGGTTCATAGCCTATTCCTCATAAAAAGCGTACAAATGTAGAATCTTTTTGTTGTACTTTTTCCGTTTATACAATCTTTTATACTAAAAAATTGCTTATTTTATATTTCTGTATCAGAGATATATTGAGAATTTGACCAATCGAAAATATATTCGTTTAAATTGATACATAATTTTAACACAGAATTTGTTTATTCAATAATTTATCCTAATTTTACGGCTTATATAACCTAAATAATCAATTCATATGGAACCAAAGTTTATGATATCGGAAGTGTTCGGCACTTCATGGAAGTACACTAAATCTCAGATCTGGGTACTGGTAGGGCTGTTTATCGGATATTTTATCCTGTCATCAATCATTAGTCTGTTCGGTATGCCAGCGCAAGGTTCGATGGTCGGTAAGATCATCGTGAATCTGATCAGTGCCGTCATATCCAGTGCTTTCATGTTGGGCTACATAAAAAATCTGTTCCAGACAATGGATGGAGAAGAACCACAGTTTTCCGCATACGGGCAGCAATCCCGTAAAATCTTCACTTATCTTATTGCCAGTATCATTATGGGGATCGCAGTGGCTATCGGAATATTCTTACTGATTGTTCCGGGTATCTATCTGGCTATCCGCCTGCAATTTTATTCTGCCTATATCGTAGAGGAAGACTGCGGAATTATAGAATCACTGCAAAAAAGCTGGGACTTGACTAAAGGACAGGGGATGCCGTTGTTTTTATTACTGTTGGCCATGATCGGCACTGCGATCGTCGGTTGCATCTTGTTCTTCGTCGGACTCTTTGTCGCCGTTCCTCTTATCTATATGATGCAGTGCTACACATTCAGAAAATTAAATACGATTTCAACAGAAGAAGAAGTACAACAACTATAATATCAAATCATAAATAGACAACAGCCCGCAAAAATAAACATTCTGCGGGCTGTATAGCTTTCCGATCTATGGGTAAGACATATAGAATCAAAGACATTGCAGAGATGTCCGGAGTTTCGACCGGAACCGTCGACCGCATATTGCACAACCGAGGCAAAGTATCCGAAGAGGCACAGAAAAAAGTAGAAAAAGTTTTAAAAGAAATAGACTATCACCCGAACCTGATAGCCCGTTCCCTTGCACTAAAAAAGAACTACCATTTTATCACACTGATTCCTTCTTTTACAAAAGGCGAATATTGGGATAAACTTTGCGAAGGAATAGATAAAGCAGAGCAGGAACTTTTCAGCTACAACGTAGAAGTCGAACGTATGTGCTTCAATCAATACGACAAAAGCAGTTTCGACGAGCTCATTCCCCGGATCGAAAAAGCCGACTGTCAGGGAGTCGTGATTGCAACACAGTTCCATGACAGTGTCGTCAAGTTGGCATCCCGGCTGGATCAGTTACAAATACCTTACATACTGATAGACGCATTCATTGAAAACACCAATTGCGTGGCCTATTACGGGACCAACTCGTATGATTCCGGATACATTGCCGGCCGTTTGCTATACGAACAAATCAACCCGACCGAAAATATCGCAATCTTCCGCTTTATCCGCAAAGGAGAAATGCAGGTAACCCAGGTCATGAAACGCGAGGAAGGCTTCAGGACTTATCTGGCAGAAAAGAACTATAACGGACGTATCTATTCTGTACAATTACATGCCGACGAACCGGAAAAGAACATAAGCATACTGAATACTTTCTTAGAAGAGCATAAGGAGGTGAACGCTGGTATCATATTCAATTCCCGTGCCCACTTACTGGGAAAATACTTCCGTGATAAAGGAGAGAATTTCAGATTGATCGGCTATGATGTGATAGACCCGAATATCACTTGCCTAAATGACGGTTCCATCACGCACCTGATCGCCCAACGGCCGGAAGTGCAGGGATTCAATTGCATACGGGCACTGTTCCGCCATTTAGTCCTCAAAGAAAAAGTGGAACAGATCAATTATATGCCGATTGATATCCTGATGAAAGAGAATATCAAATACTACAACAATTATATTTGAAAACATAAAAAAGTATTTTTTATCCGTTTTCTTTTTGTTTGATAAATAAATACTATACTTTTGTGCCCAATGTGTGCGCGAGCACAATAAGATAGTAACAATGAAATTATCACAATCATAAACAATAAAAATATGGCTAATTTATTTTGCGTTAAAGACAAAGTTGTCATTATTACCGGTGGAGCCGGGATCTTAGGCAGAGGTATTGCTGGTCATCTTGCTGAAGAAGGTGCTAAAATCGTTATCCTTGACCGTGCTGCCGAAGTTGGTGAACAAATTGTAGCCGACATCAAAGCTAAAGGAGGAGAAGCAAGCTTCTTCCTGACCGACGTATTAAACAAAGAAATTCTGGAACAGAACAAAAAAGATATCCTGGCCAAATATGGTCGCATCGATGCATTGCTGAATGCAGCCGGCGGTAATATGGCTGGCGCGACCATCGGACCGGACAGCACGATTTTCGACCTGAACATCGACGCTTTCCGTAAGGTGGTAGACCTGAATCTGTTCGGAACAGTTCTCCCGACAATGGTATTTGCCGATGTAATGGCTAACCAAAGAGAAGGTGCTATCGTTAACTTCTCTTCCGAATCCGCCTTGCGCCCGCTTACCCGCGTCGTGGGTTATGGTGCTGCCAAAGCCGCCATTTCCAACCTGACTAAATACCTGGCCGGTGAACTGGCGATCAAATTCGGAGAAGGTTTGCGTGTAAATGCAATTGCTCCGGGATTCTTCCTGACGGAGCAGAACCGTACTTTGATGACAAATCCGGACGGATCTTACACTCCACGTGCTGAATCTGTCATTGTACATACTCCGTTCAGACGTCTGGGTACACCGGATGAATTATTTGGTACAATCCAATACTTGATCAGCGACGCTTCCAAATTCGTAACCGGAACAATCGCTATCGTAGACGGTGGTTTTGATGCATTCTCTATTTAATCTCACAATTAAAAACAAGACATTATGTATTTATGTGAACAAACATGGCGCTGGTACGGACCGAACGATCCTGTTAGTCTTTCCGATATCCGCCAGGCCGGCGCTACCGGAATTGTAAATGCCTTGCATCATATCCCGAACGGAGAAGTATGGACTGTCGAAGAAATACAGAAACGCAAGGATATGATCGAAGCAGCCGGCTTACGCTGGAGCGTAGTGGAAAGTGTTCCCGTACACGAACATATCAAAACACAAAGTGGAGACTTCCAGAAATATATCGACAACTATAAAGAAAGTATCCGTAACTTGGCTGCATGTGACATCCGTGTGATTACTTACAATTTTATGCCGGTTTTGGACTGGACCCGTACAAACTTGGCTTACACCATGCCTGACGGCTCTAAAGCATTACGTTTCGAACGTGCAGCTTTTATGGCTTTCGATCTCTACATCCTGAAACGCCCTGCTGCAGAACAGGAATATACAGACGAAGAAAAAGCAATCGCAAAAGCCCGTTTCGACGAGATGAGCGAAGAAGACAAAGCACTGCTAGTACGCAATATGATCGCTGGCCTGCCCGGCTCCGAGGAAAGTTTCACATTGGATCAATTCCGGGCCGAACTGGATCGTTACAAAGACATCGATGCGGAAAGACTCCGCGCCAACTTGATTTATTTCCTGAAAGAGATTACTCCGGTTGCTGACGAAGTAGGCGCACGTATGGTTATCCATCCGGATGATCCTCCCTACTCGATCTTAGGCTTGCCCCGTATCTTGAGCACTGAAGAGGATTTCCGCAAGTTGATCGAAGCCGTACCAAACAAAAGCAACGGTTTATGCCTCTGTACCGGCTCATTCGGTGTTCGTGGGGATAATGACCTAGCCGGTATGATGAAACGGTTCGGTGACCGTATCGACTTCGTCCATATACGTAGTACCAAACGCGATGAAGCCGGAAACTTCTTCGAAGCAAACCTGCTGGAAGGAGACGTAAACGTTTATGAAGTAATGAAAGCCCTTCTTGAAATCGAGCAGGAACGCGGTTGCTCAATCGCAATGCGTCCGGATCACGGGCATCAGATGATCGATGACTTACACAAGAAGACTAATCCAGGTTATTCCTGTATCGGTCGTTTGCGTAGTTTGGCTGAATTGCGTGGTTTAGAACTGGGTATTGCCTGTTCTTTATTCAAATAATGAGTGACGAGTAATCACAAATAGTTTGGCATTGAAAGGCGTCTGATTCTTTTTCGGACGCCTTTTTCATTTTACCTCTCTCCCGTTTCACTTTTTTTCCTATTTTTGTAGTGTCAATAATTTTACAAAATGTCTAAAACACACTACAGCATATTGTCAGTCATATTATTACTAGTGTTAAGCGCATGCCATTCTTTGTGGACGGCTCAGACGCAGCCTGCCCTGCAGCAGGAATCAATCCTGGTCCTGCCAACAACGGATATTCCTCTTCCAAACACAGATTTTGCTTTTCTGTTTCCGGAAGAACCGAAACTGTACGAACAAACATCTCCCCGCAAAAATATAACAGTAAACTTCTCCAACAGAGAAAAAAATGATATTGCCGTAACGGATCCGCTCCTGATGACAGATGAGAATTCGATGCTTATCGATTTAAGCCTGATACAGAAAGAAGACTATGCTTTCCCTTTACCCGGCGCAAAAGTAATCTCTCCATATGCCGGACGTAGAAAACACCATTCGGGTGTAGATTTGAAAACTTGCGCCAATGATACGATCATATCTGCATTCGACGGAATCGTCCGTCTAGCTAAGCCTTATTATGCATACGGAAACGTAATTGTTGTACGCCATTACAACGGATTGGAAACAGTCTATAGCCATAACTCCAAAAATCTGGTCAAGCCGGGAGACTATGTAAAAGCCGGACAACCGATTGCACTGACCGGACGCACAGGAAGAGCTACGACGGAACACCTTCATTTTGAAGTACGGGTAAACGGGCAACACTTCAATCCGAATCTGGTATTCGACCTGCAAGAACGGAAACTTAACAATCAATGCCTGGTATTCACCCAAAAAGGTGGCAAAATTGCAGTGAAGCCCGTCGAACTAATGCCTCATCAGTTCGTAGGCGACTACAGTTACTCACCTGCCTCCTGTAAAAACAAGGAACAGATAGAAAGCAAAAAGGAAACTCTGTAACCCCCTTTTTCAATGCCCCTGCAAAGCTTCTATCAGAAGATTGATATTAACGGTAAACAAGCGGACTGATATCGCCAACAAAATAATACCGAAAAACTTCCGGATAATATAGATTCCGCCTTTTCCGAAAAAGCGTTCGATACGGGCTGTCATGCGAACGACAAAATAGACCCATATCATATTCAGTATTAAGGCTATCACAATATTGACACTAGCATACTCCGCCCTCAAAGATAATAATGTGGTAAACGAACCGGCACCCGCCAGTAAAGGAAAGACCAACGGAACCAGTGTCGCCTCCTTTATCGGTCCCTGATTTTTAAAGATTTCTATATCGAGTATCATTTCCAGTGATAACAGGAAAATAACAAACGAACCTGCCACTGCAAACGATTCGATATCCACATGGAAAAGCCGTAGCAGGACATCGCCTGCGTAGAAGAACCCAATCATCAACAAAAAAGAGATAACCGTTGCCTTCATAGCATTCACGTCCTTACCCTTTTCTTTCAAATTGATAATAATTGGAATGGAACCAATAATATCAATCACAGCAAATAACACAATGAATGCACTGATCATTTGCTGAAAATCAAAACTTTCAAACATAAGATACCCTTTTAATTGCTCTAAAGATACAAAATCTTTTCCAAGAGTCGACTGACAAATAGTAACAATCGCTTCGATGGATAACGTTTTTTCATACTAAATCAGAATCTCTTCACGAAAAAATAGCGACCTTTGCGTACACTTATATTGCTCCAAGCAAGAAAGTAATTAAATGTTGTCGGGAGATATGGATATAAAAACGATTTTAAAAAAGTATTTGGTATTTGTCTTTGGATTATATTTTTTAGCTGCAGGAATTGTCCTGATTATACATTCCGCTTTAGGAACGACTCCTATTTCAAGTGTAAATTATGTGTTAAGCCTCAACAGCCCTCTTTCTTTAGGGACCTGTACCTTTATCGTAAACGTATTGCTGATACTAGGACAGTTCTGGTTAATCCGAGGGACGAAAAGCCGTCAAGACCAAATATCTATCCTGTTGCAAATTCCATTTTCGTTCATATTTTCAACATTCATAGATTTCAATATGGCACTCGCTGAAGACCTGCATCCATCCAATTATATAACGTCGATTGCGCTGTTACTGTTGGGTTGTCTCATCCAGTCTATTGGTGTCGTATTAGAAATCAAACCCCAGGTTGCGATGATGAGTGCAGAAGGATTCGTCAACTACGCCGCCCGCCGTTACAATAAAGAGTTCGGAAAATTCAAGGTCATTTTCGATTTCACTTTAGTAACGATCGCCATCATTTTATCACTGATCTTCACTCAACGGATCGAAGGAGTCAGAGAAGGCTCTCTGATAGCAGCCTGCATCACAGGCTATATCGTGAGTTTCCTGAACAATAAAATCATGACTCGAAAAATGCTTTCCAGGGTTTCTTCCATACTATCAAACCTCGCTTTCAATACGAATATTAATTGCATTCATTCCCCTCAGACCGCGTTCAAGTTCAAAAGTAACGATGTCGGTTTCCGAAATATCGGTCAGTGTATTATTACTAACATGAAAAAAATACTTCTCGCCGCTACCAAGGTCTTTGATAAAACCATATCCTTTTGATTCATTAAAATAATCAACCCTCCCTTTCAGTACTGTAAGTATCTCTATATTTTCTTTTTTGGGGGTAGAGATAAGAATCTCTTCTTGCTTAATTTCTTCTTTATTAGGATTCAATTCGGGAGGAGTCGATGTAATCACGCCGTTTTCATCCACATAAGCGATCATATCATCAAAACTATTTGCTTTGCCAAGCAATTTTCTGTCTTCTTTCTTTTTTTGTTTTTCGGCCCTTCGGGCTTGTTTCTTTTTTTCGTTTTCTCGTTTATTGTATGTTACGGATTTTGCCATTTATCTATATTTATTTATGGTAGCTATATACCAGTTTGCAGAACATAAGTAATCTATTAATTTCTATTTATTGTACTATGTACACTATTTGTTTTATATCTTTACCATATTTAAAAATGAACCATTATGATAGATATAAAATCATTCAATTCATTGATAGAGCTTACAGATGCTTTTCCAACAGAAGAAATATGTTTAAAGTATCTGGAAAGTTTAATATGGGAAGATGGTGTGGTATCGCCTTTCGATCCAGAATCAAAAGTGTATGTGTGCTCCAATAATAGGTATATCTGTAAAAACACAGGTAAATCATTCAATGTTAAAACAGGAACAATCTTTGAGAACACAAAGTTGCCGCTAAGAAAATGGTTTATGGCTATCTGGTTGGTTCTTTCTCACAAGAAAGGCATATCATCTTTGCAGTTGTCAAGAGATATAAAAGTTACCCAAAAGACTGCATGGTTCATGTTGCAGCGTATTAGAGAATGTTTAATGTGTAAAAACGAAGGGAGGTTGGAAAATGAAGTAGAAGCAGATGAAACCTTTGTAGGCGGGAAGAACAAGAATCGCCACAAGGACAAGAAAGTAAAGAAATGTCAAGGTCGAAGTTTTAAAGATAAGACTCCTGTTTTGGGAATGGTTGAACGAAAAGGGGAAGTCGTTACAAGAGTTATCAAAAGTACGTCCAGAAGCGAAATAACTCCTATAATTCAGCAATTCGTAGACAAAAGGGCTGTTTTATATACTGACGAATGGGGAGGATATGACGAGATTGACAAATCCTATTACCATTACACGGTCGATCACGGCAAAGGACAGTATGTGAATGGAAGAATATATACCAATACGATAGAAGGCTTTTGGACAGGCTTAAAAAGAGGCTACATCGGTATTTATCATTACATGAGTCCAAAGCATCTACAACGGTATGCTAATGAGTTTACTTTCCGGTACAATACCAGAAAGGTTAGTGATTTTCACAAATTTAATTTGTTACTTTGTAACATTAAATATCGTATAACCTACAAACAACTGATTGCATGAGCAAGAAAGGAATGACAACTGGGGAAGAATTTGAGGATTTTTTAAAATTTGCAATGAAATACCGTCCTCAAAAAAGAAGGACTAAAAGCAAGTCAAAAGAAAAAACATGCTTTACGCCTTCCGAAGTAAGGGATATTTTCAAGCAAAACAACTTGACTGACGAGTCTTTGTACAAGAGATTGCTGGGAATGGGCGAAAGTTCCGATAATGCAAAAGTATTAGTGCAAAGAATCCTTCACCCTACTGAAAAGGATTTGGAATTGGAACAGTCGGTCAAAGAAAAAGACCTTTATTTAGACTGATCTTCTTCTTTGCTTGTTTCATCTTGAAGGTCTGAATCTTCTAAGATTACACCTAAAACGGGTATGACATCTTTATCCAGTACAATAGCAGAGCATTTCTGACACATATAACCGGAAGGAGTTTTTACCCACTTGTGCTTACAATCAGTTTTCATAAAACATTAAAAATCAATCATGAAAGAAAAACTAATAAACGGATATGAAGTTGGCAAATTACTTGCCAACTTGCATAAAATTTCAAAAGAAATGGGTGTACCTTTCGACGATGGAAGAGTGCTTAGTGAATACACCCAAAGATTTGGAGGAAGAAAGGAAGAAATAGCTCGGTTTGTGACCGATCCAATCTATTTTCCTCCCGAAAATTGTGATTATAGTTTTAGTGGCTATGAACCTATTTTACCCATTTGAATTTTGAATCATATTCTTCTTCTAATTTTGCAGCTTCATATGGATCAGAAATAATTTCTAATAACGAATAGTTATAAGAATCCCGTTGATTGTCAGAAAGTCTTCGACAATCAAACTCTCCATTAGAATTAGGAATTATGATTCTTAACAACACAGAAGGATCAGATTTTAAATAAGCCCATAGAGTTGGCAGTTCAAACTTTTCTTTGTCATTCGTATTTTCCATAATATTCGTTTTTAAGTTCACGACAAATGTAATAGTTTATTCTTACATGTCAAAATATATTCTTACATTTGCGGTGTCCAGAGGGACTATTGTGGAATTTCAGGAAGTGCCTTTTTCTGTTAAAGTCGCCAATTTTTTAACAACACGCAAGGCACAAGTGACTCGCTATATCAAGTGGGTTGCTTGTCTGCGCGTGTACAGGGGTTTGGCGACACCTAACAGAAAAGCGGATAGCAGCCCACTTCTTTTTTGATAATCATTCCTTTGTTGGCTGTTGGAAGGAGCAAAAACAACAAAAGTGATATGGAAAAAGAAGAAAGCGAGATTTTAAAAGAATTGCAGTACCAAAACAGAAAGAAGAACATACTTATATCTTTGATATTGGTATTTTTCTTCGGGCCTTTAGGTCTGTTCTACACCAATAGCATAAAAGCATTATGTATGCTTCTTTTGCTATTGGTAACGATTCCTTTGTCCATTTTCAGGATTTATTCTAACTTGATTGAATTTAGAATAACTGACGAATTGATATTGTGGTGTGTGTTCTTTTGCATGTATTGGCTAACATTGTGGGCTATGTCTGTTGTAGAAGTAAACAATTATAACGCAATTCTTCAATCCAGATTGGGGTGCAAAAGAATTTAATAACAAGAATGTATTTTATCTTGATAAATCACAATTTGCGTAAAAGATTATGGACAATTTAAGGTTATACAATCAAAATAAAGGACTGTCTGTATTATTAACTTTTGCATTTGGACCTTTTGGACTTCTTTATACAAAAAAGTGGACATGGTCTTTAATCTGTATAGGGATGTATTCCTTTATGGCTTATGATCTGATAATTAACTTTGACTCTGGCTTCTTTCTACTTCCAATCGGTATATTAAGCAAAATAATTGATTTGAACTTACAAAATGCTTTGCATAACACTCGTGATGTTCAAGATATGGGAGTTATGATAGGAATATGGATTTTAAGTATGATTACATCTTATGATTGGGTATCGTCTTTAGAAAAAGAAGAAAAGAAGCATTCCAATCGTATGATTTTTAATAGCAATGAAACAATGGAAAATCAAGGAAACATTTTGGAGGAACTTCGCGCATTGAAATATGAAGTAAAGAAAAAGAAAACATGGGTAGCTTTTCTTTTAACTCTCTTTCTCGGACCCTTTGGTTTGTTTTATACAGGTAAATGGGTTGCTGCCTTAATAATGGTTCTTTTGGAGTTATATCAAATTTTTAATTATACAGACAATGCATTATCATTAAATTTAATGTCGTTTTCTCACAATATTATGTATATTGTTACTATTTATTTTATAAGTCTTGTTCTTGCTCCTATTTTGACAGCAAGCTATAACAGTGATTTATCAAAAGAAATGAATGTGAAATAAAATTAAAAACAACGGTAACTTTGTACTGGTGCAAACTGGTATATAGTTACCTTATTTATATTAATAATCAATCTATTTTGTAAGAATTCAGAGTAGAATGCCAAGATATTTCCGGTATATGGAAATGCAGGATATAAAAAATCCTGCCATTGCATTAAAGAATAGAAGCTAACTAAACTATAGGAGAACCATAAGACAGAAGTGACAACCTTCTGTCTTATATATCAAGAGATTAATATCGTCTGGAACTATTATAACCACCCCTTCTTTCGCGATATCCTCCACTTGACGGTTTTTCAGAGCGAGGGCGGGCTACGCTTACCGAGATTACTTTTTTCTCAAATTCAGCTCCATTAAGAGCATCGATCGCTTTTTGGCCATCTCCATCGTTTACCATTTCAACAAAACCAAATCCTCTGGATCTTCCTGTTTCTCTATCCATGATAACTTTTGCAGATGTAATTTCTCCATACTCTGCAAATAAATCATTCAAATCAGCATCATTAATGCTATAATTTAAGCCTGTAATGTAAATGTTCATTTAAAATTTTATTTTTAATAAATACTAATTAGGGTATGAGGAGGAAAATTAATGGAGAGGCCTACTTAATAATAAAGAAGAACTATACGCTAATAATACGTAACTCAAACTCTGACCCAAAGATAACACTATTAATCGAACCAACAACTATTACAACCTATAAATTCTCGTTTTTCTTGTTAAGACTGTCAAAACATAATTTCTATCCGGATCAGAGCTCCGTTTCACAGAGGTTGTTATCATCTCAAAAACTCCTAAACCGGACAATCAGCAAGAGTCTTTTTCCGACAAAGACACCCTACCAAATGATCATTTACAAACCCTGTAGCCTGCATATGAGCATAACAGATCGTAGAGCCAAAAAACTTAAACCCTCGTTTCTTCATATCTTTGCTCATCGCATCAGATTCTGGGGTTGTAACCGGAATCTCCTTCAACGATTTGAAATTATTTACAATCGGTTTCTGTTCAGGGAAAAACGATAACGTATAATTATAGAAACTGCCAAATTCCTTTTGAATCGCGATGAAACATCTGGCATTCGTGATCGTGGATGCAATCTTCAGCCGATTCCTGACAATCCCATCGAAAAGCATCAGCCGGTCAATATCATCCGAGGTCATCGCAGCTACTTTCTCAACATCAAAATTATAAAATGCTTTTTTATACCCTTCACGCTTACGAAGAATAGTAATCCAAGCCAATCCAGCCTGGGCACTTTCCAGAACAAGAAATTCGAATAAGGTTTTATCATCGGTAACCAATTTTCCCCATTCCTCATCGTGATATTTCACATATAAATCGTCCGTACCAGCCCATCCACAGCGTCTATTTACAAGATCTTCCATCTTTCATAATTTATGATCTTCAAAGATATTTATTAAAGATGAATATACAAGAAAGGTTGTCTAAAAACTTATAGGCAAATACATTGAACATCACATTCGTTAATACGAAAAAAATCCCGAAACTTTTGAATTTCGGGATTTTTCTTTAATTTACTATTTGCTTTCGCGGTGCGTACGGGACTCGAACCCGTGACCCCATGCGTGACAG
>ERZ791885.554-NODE-554-length-34228-cov-5.514675_pt1 | contig 34228 bp, 51 predicted proteins | sample MGYA00510159_ERZ791885 | MGnify/ENA primary metagenome ERZ791885 (study PRJEB30046, sample SAMN00792054) | human gut metagenome | study: EMG produced TPA metagenomics assembly of the A metagenome-wide association study of gut microbiota in type 2... | reverse complement strand
GGTTGTAACAGTGATGCTTTCTTTATTTGTCATGTTCAAAATTATCCACTGTATAATTAATCCCCCGAAGAACTCACCGAAGCAGATGTACCCATTTGTATCAATAAGATACTTCACCCCGCTCGCATTAAGCAGGAGCTTAATAAGCTTCCCGAGCACAGAATCCGTAGTAATAGCATCCACCACGGTCCCAAGGGTTTTGCTTGCAAGGCTTGCCATAATTCCGCTGTGCCAGTCCGTAATCTGGGCGGATTCTGTCTCTGGGTGCAGTGTGTCATAGCTCTTCGTTGTCTTGTTCCAATGGTGCATGATTGATTTTAAGATACTCATGATGTTTACTCCTTTACTTCCATCCAAATACTATTTTGGTCTGTAGGTTCTGTGCTGCCGACAATGAGATTCTCAACGGGCACTTCTATCCAAGTCTCCGTACCATCGGATGGCTCGACCGAAACAGAAATATTCGAATCCGTCGGACCTCTGAGGTATGGCAGGCTGTTCCATGCCGTTGTTCCGTCTCCTGCCTTGATTCGGTGTGTATCTGATTCAATGCCCAGTTCTCCTTCCAGCAGAATAGGGTTCTTGCTTGACCAGTTCGCAGCTGTATCAATACGACTTTGTACTTTTCCGGTTATAGTCTTTGTGGCCATAATGACCACCTCTTACGCATTTCCGCAGTTGATGACCACGGTGTCCGTAGTTTTCACGATAGAGGCCCCATCCTTGAGCTGTGTGGATGCCTTGGCGGCAAAGGCCGTATCAAACCGTGCTTGGGTCCAGTACAAGTTAGAGCCCTCAGCGATGTTGGCTGTAGTCAAGGTAACCACTCCCGTCTTGCCGTTGACGCTGGTCACAACATCTGCAGGAGGTGTCAGCATCTGCCAGTTGGTGGTCTGTGTAGGATCATCCTTGGTCAAAATGTAGGAGCCTTTATCCCCACCTGTACCGATTACGCAGACGTCCCCGGTTTGTGCAGTCAGCTTGAGCATGTCTGCCTTGCTGGTGGCCGTAAACGTGTCAGTAATAGCCAGCGCTGGCAGTACTGCAGTACATAGTCGGTATCGTCATAGCTCCGCTTGACCGAGAAGACGCCGCTATAGCCGGTGACAGCTGTACCATCTTCAGTCGTCGGCTGTATGCTGAAGCTGTCGTCATCGCCGCGAATATAGTAGATGTCCATGCCTCGTATTTTCAGCATCTCATCACCCCTACTCGACGATTTCGACCCACATGCCAGTGTCGGCCATACTGGCTGGCTTATCAGCCGTTTTAGACACGTACAGGCGATTGCTGTGAGCAGCATCAGATGCATTATGCTCTGCAATTATCTCATCTACATCTTCCCGTGTCGTATACACGATGGATTTGTCGATGACGATTTGTACATTAGCTGACGTACTGCATACGATTTCAACTTCAAGGCGGCTCTGCGATACAGGCGTATCCTTGTTTGGCATGTAATCGTAGCTGTTCCCGGCATTCGAGTAAGCGTATAGCGTTTCTGTACCATTATCCAGCTGGGCGAATACGCCCAGTTCGCGACTAATGAAACCTTCATCAAGTGATGTATTGCCAGTGTCAAAGGTAAGCACCAACAGTTCTTTATTGCTGTCATCTACCTTTGTAATGGGTAATGTCATTTTAGGCGTTTTCAGATCCGTAAATTTCAAAATATTGTCGCTGTCTGTGATGACGCCGCTCCCGAGTTTACCTTTCGTAAATTTCAGAGTATGGCCATTCTGCGCTTGGATAAGCATCTGCAGTCCGGCCTCCGTGAACGTCAGTGTTGGAAATTGTGCCATATTTTAACCTCCTGCCTGTATAGTCTGTTTATGATACTGATGGATGATGGCCCCCGCTGCATACAGCGTTGTCGGTGATATCTGATTGTTTGGCTGCAGTGTCATCCCGATACGCATAGTCTTACAGTTCCGGACAATGCCGGCAGCGTAAACGGCAAGCCTGCCTTTTGTATACGTCAGCAGTATATGACCGATATGAGCCGGAATATACGTATTGATGGCGTCCTCCAGTCCGTCGTAGTCCAGGACTTGTCCGCCATGATGCAGTATCTCTATGCTGTACGTGTCCGGATGGTCGATAACGACGGCCTGCCCGTCGGCTACGTAGAGATTGACCAGTTTCGTAAGAAACTCTAATGTCACTGTTTGACTGCCTTGTAGTTTACGCAGTATTTTTTGACGCCTTGATTCATAGGTCTGCGTATAATCCGTTGGAATATCAAGGAATTTTTCCCACCTATCCAGTCCCCAGGTAGCGGTTGACACGAATAGCTGATTGCATATATCAATCAAGGTTTTACGCATGTTATCATGTTCAGCTGATTCAGCAGCCAATTTTGCTGTAAATTCTGGGTCATTAAATAAATATGGTGGTAAATAGTTCCGTAAATCTACGTTTGTATCCCGAATAAAATTAACCATTTTCCATCACCGTCAATTCTTGTAATCGTGGCATTTCTTCGTCCGATAACACTATATTTTTGTTGGCTCCATTTACTGTCAAATTATCATAATCGGTAATGACTCCACTATCCAGCATAGCTTTTCCAATTTTGGCTAGTGATACATGACCTTCATTGAAGGCTTCCACCTGTAAATAATTGCTGATTGCGGCTTGCAGATCTGTTTTATACTCAGTGTCCTTATTTCCGGCTACAGTAACAGTTGCCGATACTGTACACTGTTTGATACTTGGCGTTATTACGGTTACAGTCGCTCCTATAGGGCATACTGTATTAATGTACTCAGTCACACTCTTAATGAGTGTCTCCGAAGCCTGGTTATAATTAACATCTACAATAATGACTTTGACAGTACCATTCCCATTCCACAACGGTTTTATTTTGGCTATTCCCACGCCAGCTACAGATAATGCCCATTCCTTGTAATGATTCATATTCCCAGATGTTACCGGGTTGCTCACATGCAGATACAGCCGGTTCAGCAATGATTCATCTGATTCTGCGTTATAGCCGTCATGCATCGCATCGTTATTGATTGCAGATGATATGCCGGCAATAGTAACAGGGATTTTTGTAATTGTTTTGGCTGCGACATTGCCTGACGTGCCTGCATCTACAGCCCTGATAGGCACGTCACCACTTTTATCAATAACAGTTGTCTTGACTGCTTCAAATGTCAGTCCCGATTCTGTTGCAAACAGGGCCCCTGCATTTACAATTCCGTTTCCTGTTACAGTAACAGTTCCCTGGGCCCGCACAGCTTCTTTACGGTCTATGCCATGTTCAGCTGCTCTCATTGTCAGATATTCACCCCATGACGTTTCCGCGAAATCGGCTTCCATCATCAAATTCATTTCGATGTATGCTTTTTCAAACTCTACAGCATTGGCTGCAAGATTGTCCCCGACGAAAGTGCCGGAAACGTCGGACAGTGAACCGCCATATAGGTTTTCATATGCGTTTTTGAGCTCTTGTAGTACCCTGTCCTGGGTCTTGATTTCAAATGCCACGGTTCACACCTCCGTTTCTATTTCAGTCTTGCCGTATATCGTCGTAACGGACAATTTCATGATGATCTTTTTCTTGGTCCTGGTTACGCCGGTGGCTGTCACCCGCTTGATGTATGGATTTACCAACAATCCTTCTTTGATGTACTGGAAAAGTAGCGTCTGAGATATGCCGTCATTTGGTGTTTTCCCTACGAAGCGCTCCAACTCCATGCCATAGTCATCAAAATAGGCCCGGTAGCGGTATCGCTCTACTAAGAGTGCCTTACGGATCCATACTTTCATGGCTTCGTTTCGGGTCAGCACTTTATGCGTCCCGTCTCGGTTATAAACAAATTTATTATGCACGAAATCCCAGGCCAGCTCTTTAAATTCTGGCAAATCGTCCCGGTCTGTCAGTGCAGATGCCGGCGTCAAGGCCGACGTCGTCCCGGCTGTCATAAAAGGGTTAGTCGGCATGGTATCACCTCTAATCTAAATAGCGTAGTTTACCGAAAACAATGAATTTTTGACCACCGCGCTCATCTTCCTGTGAATAAATAGGGATTAGTGCAACCCGGTCGCCAGGCTTCCATGTATCTGTTAATTTCTCATCATTATCAACAGGATGAGCGTGACTGGCATATTCCGCATCACCCGACCCGCCAGATGTGAAATCCGTGGATCCGACTACATGACGTATATGACCTGGCACCCAATAATCGTCTACTAACAAATTCTCTTTAGTCAATATCATGCCATTGTACCCTATCTGGATATCAGGTGGACCGCTGATAACCATCCCAACAGCCGCTCCATTCTGTATTCCTTGACGTTTGGATATTCCGGCCATGAGCTCCAGAATCCCTTTATATGGATCGTTTGTATTTTTCATCGCCGCTATCCTCTCGAAGTCTTGATAATATAGGCTGGATATTCACTTCGTCCCATGGAGGTGCTTCCTGTCTGATGACTCCATTTTTCAGCATTAGAGCTGTTGTGCCAAACGCCCCCTTCTCCGTCGTAAGCGCCGACGTGTGCCCAATCCGAATCATCCGCCTCACGATAGACAATGGTGTCTCCTTTTTCCAACTGGCTTTCATCGTATGTGATAACATCAATTCCAGCGCTCTGTGCATCCTGATATAGTGTCCCGACGCCCATAGTACCTTTATCGTATTCATCTCTAAGGAATGGAGACCAGTATGATCCGGCTTGTGTCAAGCGGTATACACAGCCATTCGGCACGTACTCGCCTTGGGCATTGTACAGGGCTTGGCATCCGGTATCAACGTTCTGGCCGACACTCGACATGTCGATATTGGTATCGGCGGCGGTCCCGGATGTCTTGTGGCTGCCACTCGATTTGAATACCGGTGTCGCCAGGTTTTCGACTTTGATCGTCGGCGTTTCCGGATTGGCCGGCATGTATTCCAGCGTCAGGTTCATGGTATGCATGTTGTTTTCAAATTTATGCGTGTCTGCTTTGATGTAAAACTTGCCCTTTAGCTGCTGTTCTTGGACAGTCACGCAAAAGCCGCTGATACAGTTGATATTGCCCAGGCCTGACAGGCTCGATTCTTCCTTTATCCGCTTCAGCTGCGCTTTGGCAGCGGCAACGTTATCGGTCTGCTGGTCCTTTGGATTCTGCATCTTATAGACAGCCTGGAGTGTCCCGTAGTGGGTCATGTCGTTTTCAATGCTGTATATCTGACAGATAGTTCCTACGTCATCCACGGATTTCACACGGTTAATCATGTCCTCGATACTCTGGCTGTGCTCTGTATGTTCAATCTGCACTTCATCCGACAAGATGTCGTTTGTTGCCAATGTTCCTTTTTGCACAGCCGTGACCTTATCCAGCTTGCAATAAACAGCAAATTCGCCACCTCCGCCAATCGTCTCTTCATTTCCCTGACTGGATGCATCACCATCCCCCGTATCTTGCGGGATGATCTGCGAGTTATTGCGGACGATTTCTTTATATCGTTCCGCTTCTGCACCGGCTCCATTATACGCACGTACACCTTCCCATACATCGCCGTTCTGTTCATCAATTTTCCGTTTTAAAATGTACATGCCGGCCTGTACATTTTGCTTATAACTGGTTCTCCATTTCGGATACAGTGAGTCAATTCCATAATCAACAGCGGAACCTTCCGTTATCTGCATCAAACCGCCGTTCTTACGGTCCATATAGATATTGTTGATGTCATCGCCGCCCGTTTCCCGTGCCGCCATACCAAGGGCAATGTGCGGGTCAATTCCGTTTGTTCTGGCCGCATCAATAATAGCCACGCAGAACTTATTGCCTTCATAGGCGCCATGTGTTCCCGTACCGTTTGTCGTTTTCGACAACATCTTTTTCCGCGACTCGCCTTTGAGCATCTGGAAGACTTCCGTACAACTCTTGCCGTCGGCGATAAAAGAGACTTTGGCGTCCATTTTCGGGATATCATCGGCGACAGGTATGCCGATTTCGGCACACGTCTTCTTGATGACGTCGGTAATGGTGACGTCACTGAATTTTAGATATACCTGTGATTTGGCTAAAAAGATCATGTCGTCGTAGGCGACATAATCAAAGGTATAGTCATTCGTATTACGCTTGACGTAAAATATCCGGCCGCTGAAAATCTGTTGCCCGTCATAATATGCATAGATGAAGCCGCCCAACTTGAGTAGTACCGCATGGAAGGTGCTGTCGTTGACGACCGTATTGTAAGCGATTTTAAACGTAATCTTGCGGGCGGCACTATCCAGGTCTCCACTCCATTCGACGCTTGGGATGTAGTTCGTAATATCCAGCATGGATACGGGATCTTCTACGCTTTTGCCGTTCTTCTTGTCCTCATCGGCCGCTTTCTTTTCCGCATCCGTTTGCGGCGGGTCCGAATAAAATACTTGCAGTCCCATGTCATCACCTCCACTGCATCACCATTTTGTCAGCCACTTGCCATCCTTATAGCGGACGCCGGCTTTGAGGACGTGAATGACCGTCCCGCCTTTGATGGGTCCGCCTTTTAGCAGAGCCTTGGCCATCTTTACGCGCCGTATGCTCTGTCTGGCAACCCCTACAGTCCTCCGTACAGCTTTAGCTGCCATATCGATACGATCCATCTGCTTTGGCAGAGCCGTGACTTGTTTCTCGAAGCTTTCTACCGACGTTCGTGGATACAGTCCGCTGGCATACGTTTTACTGCTGAATTTGCTGTAATCGCTGGTAACGATGCCCGTACCGTTTGCCGTATCTGCTTGTAACTGTGTAGCCGGCGGAAAATCACGGTACTCTTTCAATGATAGGGAAAAGTACACGTCGCCGGTGCCATCCTTTTCACCGTACGTAAAATCTTCGATACTGCATTTCATGCTGACGTCCGTCCCGGATACGGTCAGGCTGCACGGCTCCGCTTCGTCCTGGAAGCCTTTAATCGTTGACACATAGCCGTATGGGTCTTGCGACGGATACGACACTTCCCAGCCATAGGCTTCGGCCGGGAAAAAGGAAGAAATCTCCAGGGTCCGCAATCCAGCTTTCCCGAGCATGTTCATTTCGCCCAGGGCATTGATAGTCAGCGTCGAGTTGTTGCGCGGGTTCTTTATCGCATAGCTCGACGGGTTGACCGGGAACGTGACGCTGTCGAAGCCGCAAGACAGAGTAAACAGGATTTCTTCGCCGCCGAATCCATCGCCGCCGAAAACCGTGGCCAGCGAATCTAAATAACTCAAGAAATCTGCCATTATACCGCCCCCACGTTCTGATTGATGGCCCGTGTTTCGAGCTCAAAAAGAATCTGTTCGGCCAACATCCGGGCCTGTTTCCTGATGTCCTGATTGGTACCCATATTGGCTATGCCAATGTTGATAGTGATTTTAGCGCCGTCTGTGCCGTTCCCCGCACGGCCCATGTTATATGCCTGGTTGATGCTCTGATCATGCGGGATGACACGCGTACCATTCGGCAGGTCAACGATTTCGCCACCTTTTTCATTGATAACAGCAAATCCGCCGGCCCAGTCGGCTGTACCCTGTGCTAGATAAGGAATATTAAGTCCAAAATGGCTGCCGCCTACGCCTGGTACCCATGATGGGATATCGACGCTGATACCGTTGATTCCCCGGATAACAGCATTGATTGCCGCTTTAATGCCATCAAGTACACCACTGGCAATTCCCTGAATGCTTCCGAAAATACTCCCGAATGCACTGACAATTCCATCCCAGGCTGAATTCCAGGCAGTGGAAAACGTCCCACTGATAAAATCAATGATGCCGCTTACTGTCTGGATAATACTATCAATAATTCTTGAAATGCCATCATATGCCCGGTTGAATGTGTTTACAACGCCTTGCCAGATACCACTTACAATCGGACCGAATGTTTCCCAGTTGGCAATGACATATGCGGCAATAGCACCAACGGCCATGAATGCAATCCCTACCGGGCCCATAGCCGCCAATGCCACACGGAAACCTCTGGCCACACTGATAATACCAGACCGTAAGACTGGTAGGGCTTTGGCTACTCCCAATACAGCGTACTGCAGTCCTTTGTTTCGTATTGAATGACCTGCCAATACGCGGCCTATCTGGCCGTATGTCGTAATTATCGAACCGGCTACGCCTAATACCTTAGATGTAGCAAACGTCAATGCCGTAAAGGCTACAACAGCCTCACCAATGTGGATTACCATCTGCCTTGATTCTGGTGACATATTGGTAAATGCATCAGCAATGCTTTTTAAACTACCCGCAACATCGCGTATAGTTGGAGCCAGGGCCGAGCCAAAAGATATCCCCAGTGCCTCCAATGAGCTTTTCAGGGCATCGACGGACCCTTTCAATGTATCCTGCATTTTCAAATACGCTTCGTGAGAACTGCCGGCGCTATTTGTGATAGCATCAGACATTTGTTGATAGGCTTCCGGACTTGTTTTGATTAACGTCAGCAATCCGGAATACGCATCTTCTCCAGCAATCGCTTTTGCCATGGCAACTTGTTCTGTGTCACTCAGCCCGGCCATTTTACTGCGCAATAAATCAACGGCTCCGGTTAATCCGATAAAACTGCCATCTCCCTTTTGCAGGTCGGCCATAGATATACCTAATCGATCAAATGCCATCGCCGTCGTCTTAGGCGGGTCAGCTAATCGGGACAACGTAGATCTAAGTGATGTCCCGATGGTTGATGCCTCGATGCCGTTGTTGCTCATGATGCCCATGGCCGTGCTCAGCTCTTCAATGTTGATACCCAATGCCGCGGCCGGGGCACCGGCGTACTGCATGGCCAGGCCAAAGTCTGCCATACCTAATTTAGAGGCGTTGGCAGCGGCCTGGACTACATCTGCTACATGGGTCGTACTGGCAGCTATATCCCCGTTTTTCATGTTCCAGATGGACAGTGCCGACGTAACGACATCGGATGTCGTCGCCATGTCTTCGCCCGACGCGATAGAGGCTTCAATGATTCCAGGCATAGCGCCAATAGTCTGTTCCGCATCAAAGCCGCCTGCTGCCAGGCGGTCCATGCCTTCGGCGACTTCTCGGGCCGTTGTCGGGAATTTGGCCCCCATCTGAGCCGCGGCGTCTTTCATTTTCTGCATCTCTTCGGCCGTGGCTCCCGCTTTAACACCAGCCCCGGTGATGACTGAATCGAAGTCCATGAAGGTTTTGACACCAATGGCACCTGCTCCAGCTATGCCGGCGGCTAATGGCATCATGGTACTGGCCAGGTTGCCGACATTTCGGCTTACATTACTCAGATTCCGTCCCATTTGCATATTAGCTTTGGACGTCTGTTCCATTTCAGTACGGATATGATGCAGATTATCCGTTACATTATCTGTCAGCCTCATGACGACATCAATAATTTCCGCCATGGTCAGTTACCTCCTTTCGTTTTATCTTCAATCTCTTTCTTCAGCCGTTTTTCTTCTTCTATTTCTTTGAGCATAAACGCCCGCAATATGATACGTTCCCCGGTCCCTGCTGCATAATAATCTGACGGACGCAGGTTATGCCGGATGTAATGCCAGAACATAGCCTGCACATCACCGTCAGAGCTGATTAGTTTTTTACTTCATCTACCTGTTCTTCTGTCTTTTTGTTATTAAAACCGCACAAATCACTAATGACATTAGCGATGTCCTGGATTTCACCGGCATTGAAAAGGACGTCGAACAATTCTTTTCTCGTGGCGACTCCGTAATGTTTCAGCACATCCCGATTGTCAAAATCTTTATTGGCAATGCCATCGCACAGAAGGCCCATGGACAATTTATACTGATCTACAGACATATCCCTTCCATTAATTTTCATGCTGAAATCCTGGATTTCCCGTACACGCTTATTCGGAATCTGTTTAAGCTCTAAGACAAATGGACTGCCCAGGATACCAGACAGCCGTTTTACTTCATATTCTTTTCGTTCTTTTTTAGTAACCTGACCGGCATCTGCTGCCAATAATGCATCTGCTAAATTCATAGTTGCCTCCTTTTATTCACTCGCCGAATCGAGGATATCATAATCTGTAAATGTAAAGTCATAGCTGTCTTCCGTCAGCTTCTGGGCTTCCCAGTCCATCAACGTCAGCTTGTCGAACGTTGCATCATAGACTACGACACGTTCATCACCGATAGCATCCGGATCAGACAGTTTCCCGATAATCGTGCATACGGTCTGATGCCCTGATTTGATATTATCGCTCATTTTATCCACAAAAAATGATGATACGTGATTCATCTTTAACGAGCCTTTTCCTTCCCAGCCCGTCACCTTATATTGTTTACTGCGCTTCTTGACCTGCTTTACTTCCTGCTTGTTCAAGGTAACTTCAATCTTGAACTGTTCCACCTGGGCCATTTTGACTCCGTCAATCCAAAGTTCTCCTTCGGTGCCGGACATAACCTGTTGTGCCTTCATTGAATCCATTCCATGTCACCTCCTAAATATTGATAGGGAAGTCGAAGTCTTCCATCGCATCCAGAATCTTGATATTTGCTGTCAGAAAAACTTTCTTTTTCGTATCCAGCTTCTTGATGGTCAGATCATCCATGTCGGCCAACTGTTCTTTGGTGTATAAGCCGTGCTGGAGCTGGTAGTTCTTGACCGCTTCCACGTCGATGTCTACGTTCGAGTAGCCTTTTTCCAGCAGCCGGCCGTCTTCCAATTCTTTGAAATAGCCGTAGATGGCCGTAATCAGAATCTGCTTATTGTCGTAATCGTTTGTATATTTGCCAATGTACGAGTCTTCCGTGGTTTTGCGCAGGTCGTCATAGATGGCGTCCATGATGTCTACGCTCTTGATTGTCTGATAGGCTTCCTGTTTGCCCTGGGTCGTCGTGACAAGGCTGTTCATGGCGCGGGACATCTTGAACTTTTCGCCGTCATACCAGACGAAGAGCTCGCCTTTATTGACTTTTTCGTCGTTTTCATCGAGCGTGTATTTGTCGCAGTCGATGACTTCCGACAGCGGCGCATAAGTCGCCGAAATGGTCAGCGGCGTGCCGGCAATCAGCCCGGCAATACGTGGGATGTACTGGGCGCCTGTATAGGTCTTGCTGGCCGTGACGATGGTTGTATTGGAGAAATTAATGATTCCTTCATAATCGCCAGCATAGCCTGGCAGGATGACTTTCGAGCGCTTGTGCTTATTGTCGCGGTTGGTCTTCATCCAAGTGGCGACGCTTTCGCACTGGGCTGTCGTAATAGTCGGAATTGCCAGGTAGTCCCAGCGGTCCGTAGCCAGTCCCTTCAGGGCGTTGGCAAACTTGTCCTCTTTAGAGTCGGCCGTTTCGTCCTGGGCCATGAGATAGACTTTGACCCTGTACGGCTCTTTAACATAGCCGATGAGGGTCTTGGTGATATAGTCTTTATTTTCTTCGGTCAATTCGCTTGGGATATCGTCGGTCGTATAGACGGTAAATGGGTTCTTGATGGCCTTGACCGTCGTTGTCGTATCCCCGCTCGTGACTTCGTGGTCCTTCAGCAGGTTGGTGATCGTTGCTTGCGGTTCTTCCAGCAGCAGGGCTACAATGCCGCGCTGGCTTCTGTTAATCGCTTCGATGCCCGCTTCGATGAACGAGATGTTAATCGAGGGCATACCTAATTTTGCCATTGCTTATCCTCCTGTTTCTTCTTTAGTGATGGTGTCCGGGAATTTATTTTCTTTGCTGTCGATGACGTTCATGTTGACCTCTTCCATCATGTCACCGCTGCTCTGGCTGATGTTGGTCCGTTCGATGTACGGGATGACGATAGTCATAGCCAGGATGTCGTCTTCTTCGCCGACGCGGTCGTCTTCGATGGACTCGATTTTCAGGAAGCGGTCACTGGTCTGTATGCCGACAGGGAAAAGCATCTGTACCCGGTCCACTACGTCCATATAGGTTATTTCGTTCTTTTCTGCGTCTTTGGGGTAATACACCAAGCGTACGGTCAATTCTTTCTGCATCCAACTCATCGTCTTCGGCGTCATGACCGACGTGGCGGCAATAAAAAAGCAAGGCTTGCGGAAGTCTTCGCGGACTTCGTCGGCATAAACCTTGCACTTAAATTCGGCCGCCAGCATGGCGATGATATGTTTCAGTACGTCGGCCTGGCGGACAATCTCAGCCAAAACGATCACGCACCTTTTTATAGAAATTATTCGACATGCTTTCTTTTACTTTAGGCCAGTTGCTTTGTACGGCCTTTTCGGTAAATCCGACATGCTTATTAAGGGATGCTTTCCATTCTGGCTTCGGCTGCCCGTGCGGATCTTTCGGATTCTGTACGCCTCTTTCTACCAGATGATAGTGCGGGGCGGCGTTCCTTATATCCGCTTCCGGCGCCCGCCCATAGCGGTCTTTCATCTTGATTTTCCAGCTTTTCGCCAGTTTTTTCCTATGATTCGTCCGGCCAATCGGCGTGGCTGCTTTTAGTTCCCGTACCATTTTGCGCGCCCCTTTTTGCAGGGCATCGCTGGCGTCGGCCGGGTATTCTTTGGCAAACTGGTCTAATTTGGCGTTAAATTCGTCAATCGTCACCGGATTCACCTGCTTTCTTGAGGTTGCACATCAGCTCAAGTTTGATATGAGCCTCATACGGATCCACAACAGAGGTTATCTTGTATGTTTTCTCCCCATACTGGACCAGCATATTTTCATCAATGCCCGGCCGGTAGCGGATGGTTACTTTCGTAATCAGCTCGACTTTATCCCGGATCTGCTCATAATACGTTTTCCCTCGTGCCGGTTCTATTCTGGCCCATATAGGATGCCCTATGGCATCTTTCAACGTCTGGTGCGTCAATCCATATTCATCTTCTGTTTCCACGTATTTCATAAGGTGGATACGACGATTGAGCATGCCGATTTCATCCATGTTTATCATGTCGTATCCCCCTTACTCTTATACGCCTGAGCCAGGGCAATATGCTTGATGATAGCGTTTAAGCTGTTTGGTATTTCATTGATATTAGTCTTTGTTGTATATGGCGTACGATTTTCATACCACAGCAAAACAAGCTGGCAAACGGCCATCCGCATCAAAGCACTGTCATCGTTATACGCTTTCCCCGTCGTCTGTTCGAGGTACGAGACGGCGGCTTCCCCGAGCGATGCAATCAATACATCGTCTTCGGTAATATCCGCATCAATGCGCAGATATTCTTTCAAATCTGTCAGCTCTACCATCTCGTGTCACCTCCTACGCGGCGGATCCGGTCAGTTTGACAAGGGATGCGCTCAGAATCGGCTTGCCATCACAGACCATGATAGACTTCCGGATAATATCGTCAGTATCATTGTCTTCATATACTTTCATGCCAACTTCAAAGTTTGTATTGAGCGTATAATCACTAAAATCATACAAGAAAGCGAATACGTCTGCGGTTTTGAGCGTGCTGGCATATGCCGGCAGATAATTTGTAAGCACAACGCGGCGTCCGAGCAATGTCCGGTCAGGCACACCACCAATACCATAGTTAACTCGGGCAATTGGCTGACCGTTAGTATCTGTCATACCGACAAATTCCATGAACGTCTTTTTGCTCATGACCCAGACGGCGCCGTTTTCATATTCCATCGGTAATGCCGCTTCAGCACTGACAAGCGTCTTGTAGTCAATAGCTTTAACGGCAATGCTTGCGCCTTTCGTTGTGTCCTTGAGTATACCTGTAGGCTGTCCTGTTCCTGTACCGGTCAAGATGGCTTTTTCAATGGCTTTGGCCATGGCTTCAGAAATGGACGATACCAGGCGCGCTTCAAAGGCAGATAGTGCCATGTTTTCTACTTCCAGCGTTACGCTGACAGCACAACGAAGTTTGAAATGTCCAAAGGTGATGGAAGTATCAAGATTTTCCTTCTGCTTGTCACTACCTTTCCCTTCTGCTACCCAGGAAGCCACCGGCTTTACAGATGCGACAGGAATAGTCATGCCCGTCTTATATGCCGTACGGGTAACGAGCGGCAAAATCATACCATAGGCTTCGATTTTTTCGACGATCTTATTGAGCGTTACCGGTGGTACCAAAGCGCCGATATCATCAGTCATGGTATTGGCATCGCTACGGAACTCGGCTGGAATCGGTTCATTACGGGTGACATAGCGCATGAAGACAGTGCGATACTCTACAGAATCATAGGGATTTTCTGCCCGTCTTGCCGGTGCCTGCGGGGCTTCGATAACCGTAGCCGTTGTTTCTCCCGTATTGATGTTATTGGCCATGTCCTGGCGGCGTTCCAGTGCCGCTTCTTCTTCGTTCAATGCTCGCAATTCCTTTTCCAGTGCGTCGAGATCAATATTTTTCTGTGTGTCGTCCTGAAGCATGCTTCTGATTTCTGCTTTTCTTTTTCTGATTTCTGCTAATCTGTTCATCTTTATTCCTCCTATAATGTGAGCAATTCCAGACGGTGACGGCGTTCCCTTAATTTCGCCTCCCGCTCTTCAAAATAATTCTTTTCCCTGGCCGTGATGGACGTGTCGTCATAAGCCGGGAAATTGACAACGGAGACGTCATACAGATTCCCGATGCCCGTTATGGTACGCAAGTGCGTATTTTCTTCGTTGTCTTCCTCGATGGTCTGACTGGTAATGTCAAAAGCAAAACTCATTTTGTCCAGGTCTCCCCGTTTAATGAGCGTGTAAATATCCCGGCCGATTGTCGTATCGGCGATTTCAGCCCGGATTTTCAGCCCCTTGGCGTCAGTTTCCATGGTCAGGGTCTTGCTCCTGGCACTGGCCAGGATTAAGGCCGTGTCGCCGTGATTGTAGTTAAAAATAGTGTCGTCCATATTCGTCTCAGTAAAGGCATTGGGGTCGATCTGTTCCATATACGTTATGCCCGACCAGCTCGATTTCCATAGTACCGTAGGGCTGTTGAAGACGGCTGCATAGCCTTCGACAATCATTCTTTCGTCGTCGGCCGCATCATCATTCGGCAGTGCCGCCCTTACTGTCATGATTCGTTTTACTCGTTCCTGCATCGTCGTCACCTCCTTCCGCATCGTCGCCATTATCATCACTGCTGCTGTCGCCGTTTTTCCCGGTCTGGTACAAACTTTGATCGTCAGCATTGACATAGTTCAGGCTAACCTGCCGCTTGTCTCCGCCTTCTACGCCGGCATAACCGAACATTTCGCGGACTTCGTTGATAGTGATACATCCGATAGGCGTCAACGCTTGACATACCTTGATTTTAGATGCGACACTCATATAACTAAGCCGGTTCGTTTCCAGAATGACTTCGTTGCCCCATCCCTGTTCCCGCTCAGTAAAGAGCTTATCCGTCAGTTCCTGGGACAGCTTCACGGCGACCGGTTCGAGGACCGATTCATAAAAGGCGATGTACTCGTCTTCTTTATAGTTCCCTTTGACGATGTTCGCATTCAGCCCGTAATGCTCGTAGATGGTTTCTTTCGTGTACTGCATCTGGTTAGCATCAAACGTCGTGACCGTCGTGTTGATTTGCTGGAAATCGGCTTTTTTATCAAGCGACCCGATACCGCTGCCATTCTTGCCCGATGCATAGGTATCCACAAAACGCTGCCAGGCCGCTTTTTCATCCTCTGGACGTAATACCTGAGCCCATTTGATGATGCCACGCAATGCCCCGAAGTTTTTCACGGCATTGATAATAGATGCCTTGCAGGCCCGAAGCGTAGTCAGGTCTTCTTTGATGACCAGGCAGTTGTCGTCCCCAAAGAAATCGTCCCGGTTATAGTGCCGGCGGATATGTACGATATCGGTATACGGTACAGTCGTCCGCTTCCCACCGCCAAAGGTGAACCGGCAAAAGATATCGCCATTCCGTTCCAACAATTCTACCGTCGAAAAATCCAATGGCCATAACGCAACAACGCCTCCGTTCATATCACGCTGGATATAAATAAAGGCGTTGTTGTAGCTGTAATACTGGGCAATGAATTTTTCCAGGAACTCACTGCTTGTCATGAATTCATTTGGCTTGGTACTCAGCAAATAATTTAACCGGTCCTGGACAGTCTCTACGATTTTCCCATTGTTCCGGCGTATATGCCGTATCCGCATTTTTCCGAAATGCCTGGCAATCGTGTCGATACAGTCCCGGACAGTCGAATCATCGTATGCGTTGCCGTCCCATGGTGTGTACACGTTGTTGTAACTGTTTAACAGTTTCAGCAGGCCGGCTCCGTTGTAACTTTTTTCAGATCCGAAAATTTTCTGGAATATACTGCGTAATTGCATCGTCTCACCTCCTTACCGCAGATTGTCGTATTCTTCCCGGTTTCGCTCGTAGACAACGAAGGCGTCCAACAGGGAAGCCATACCATCAATACGCTGTTTGGCATTCTGCAGTTTGCACGGCTGTATGTTTCCGTTGCGGTCCACATCTACGGATGTATTGGCCATGCACCACTTGAGTACCGGGTTGTTGTTATAAATTATGTGCTTAGCATCCAGTTCCGCCGCCAATGTCTTCATCGGACCGCTCAGCGTCTTTTTCCCCTGGATAACCGCTTCCATGACCGGCTCTCCGAAAACTTCTTCCATGTTCTGCACAAAATATTTCGCAGACCAGGAATCATATCCCACTTTGTACAGGTAAATGTCATGAGCTTTCTGCATTTCTTCAAACCACTGGACAATCAGCCTGTAATCAATACTATTTCCCGGGCTGGTTCGGACAAAACCGCGTTTTTTCCAGATGTCATAAGGCACCCTGTCTTCACGGACTCGCTTTTCCAACAGATCTTCCGGAATCCAATAGCATTGATGGACATAGAAATTTTCGTCATCGCCTGGCACTTTGAATAGGATTGTCGCACATGTCAGGTCGGTCGTCGCTGACAGGTCAACGCCACCGATGGCGTAACGCGGATGCAATGCGTCCAGGTCAAAGGTCGTTTCATTGTTCAATTGCTCGAACGTGAGGAATGCTTCTGTCGCCGTTTCACGGACGTTGAAGTCTTTACAGAGCAGGTTCTTGACCAGCAGCGGATTATGCTGCGCCTGGTATACTTTATGGGCCAGCTGCTCTTTATCTTTGACACTGCCTAACGCCGGGTTGGCTTTCGCCCAGGCGGCCGGATCTGTCCATTCTTCTCTCTTGTCCAACTCGTAGACAAGGGGCAGGATAGTTTCATCATGATAGCCTTCCGGGTCGCCATATCCGGCCACAATCCGGGCACATTCATCGTATTTCAGGTCAAAGATGTTATCCCGGACGGTACCGGCTGTCGTTGTAATGATACATACCGGCTGTTCCCTGGCCGTCATACCGTCGATAAGTACGTCATAGATATTCTTGTCCTTGATTGCGTGCAGTTCGTCGATAAGTGCACCATGAACATTCAGGCCGTCCAGTTTGTCACTGTCGGACCCCAGCGGTTCAAACACGCCATCATTAAACATACAACGGATACTTCCGACCAGGCATTTGATATGCTTATTGAGTGCCGGCGATTTCTTAATCATCCGGCGCACTTCAGTCCAGATAATTTTTGCCTGGTCCCTTTTTGTGGCAGCAGAATAAATTTCCGGCCCTGCTTCTCCGTCTGCCACCAGCAGATACAGGGCCATGCCCGCCGCCCATGTCGATTTTCCGTTTTTACGGGCTACAATAAGAATCATCTGCCGATATTCCCGCAAGCCCGTACGTTTATCAATAAATCCAAAAAGGGCTGCCGTTGCCGCCTTCTGCCACAATTCCAGAACTAACGGCTTGCCGCCCCACTTCCCTTTACTATGCTTGCAAAAGGTCTGGATGAAATCAATGGCGAAATTGGCTTTGTCGTCGTCATATACATACGCGCTGTCTGGATCATGCATCTTGGCCACCAGGTGCTTGTAGGTCCGTCTGATCTTTTCCGATGTAACGACCCTGCCGCTTTTGATGGCTCCATAGTAGCTTTCAATGTAGTTCATTTCCGCGTCCGCGATTTCAGGAAGGCCATCATTTCATCTTCGGCTCCCTTCTGCTCGTTTTCCGGCAGACAGCTAAGCAGAGTACGGATAACGGCATTGTAGTTCTTGACCATAGTACTGTACGCCCTGGACTCAGTCGATTCTTTTTTCCCTGTCTGGTTTTCACCGTTCTGATAGGTCTCGACAAATCCCGTTTCATCGAGTTGACGTGCCAGGTCAACGATGTATAGTTCCATCTTTGCCGCCTGGATCAGCGACGGTTCGATGACCTTCATTTTATCTGAATCGACGGCAGAAAAAATATCTTTCAATTCTTTTATCCGCCGATTTAATATTGTTTTTGGCTGAAGTTTTGCCATATTATCCCTCCTCTCCTTATTTTGCTAAATCTTCTTATGCGTATATATAGACTACACCCCCCTCGGGTACGAGGCTTATGTTAAAGAAAGGGCCGCCCCCGGCGTAACCCTTCTTTAATTTGTGACTTAAAGGTGGGGGGTGTCAAAGCTTCATCACTTAAAATATAAAAGGTTTCCGTCGGAATCGAACTGACATCTGCGTCCTGTATGGTGCCTGCTGTGCAGCTGGTTGTGGCACTCGATGCAAAGGAACATAAGGTTGTCCCAACCGTAAGCAATGTATGGGTCGTTGATGTTGTCTGGAGTAAGCGGTATCTTATGATGTACAATCCATTTTTGCCGCTTGCCATCGTTCCTGATGAATTTATTATGACATCGTTCACAGATATAAAGCTTAGATGCTGCATACGCTTTTGCACATGTTCGCCATCGCTGTGAGTTGTAGAATGCCTTGGCAAAGTCTTTAGCCATTTTTGCGCCCCGCTTTTTCCTGATTTTGGAATACCCGTTATTTTGGGACACTCCCCTTTTCCTGCACCATGTTTTCAGCCAATGAAAAAAGGAACCCGCCGCCCGGTCCGGTCTATTCACGCAGACAAGCACAGCTAAGTTCCTTATCGCAAATTCTTACACTATTATTATACGCACTTTGATAGTGTACTTCCATGTACTCTTTCAAAACTTGTCAGCGCTTTTCCGTGTAATTTAAAAATACCTTTCCAGCTATAATGCATGTCAGACGCTATATTTTCCCACCGGCCACAATTAATATATCTGGCATACAGTACCGCCTGCTGTGATTCATCCGGCAGGGCTCTAATCATTGCCTTTGCTTCGATACGCATGTCAATCAGCCGGTCCCATTCATCTATTACTGCGTCAAAATACCGTTCCAGTTTGATGTACTTATCCGCCAGATCCGATTCTTTTGTGCCCGATACATGCTCTGTCATGCTTGATGCCTTCAGTGATAATATGTCCGCCTTAATGGCGGTCAGTTCTTCTTCCGCCTGCTTCACCACATAATACTGCCTCCGGACGCGGTTCAGATACTCTTTCGCTGTCATACTACACCCCGTTTCAGTCTTTCCGGTCCATAATGGACTTTGCCATTTGCACAGCCAGGCTATCTGCCGAAATAGGCCCTTTTACTTTTTCATAGACCATTACAAGCTTATTCTTATCGGATAATACGAAGCATTTCACCCTCTTAGCCATTCTTTGTATGGCCAGATGAAACCCAGTTTCCAGGTTGAATGCATCATTCGGATGACACCTGGCTATACCGAATACCCAAAACTGATTTTCTCTTTCGTTCACCACGCCGATTTGAATAGTTCCGTCCTCCTGAATATGATAGCAACCGGAAAATCTAGATGGAAATCCGGCTTTTGCTGATTCCGACTGAATAATTGTATCCAGATAATCCTTAAAATACTTGCTTTTAAGCTGGTTCACATCGAATTTAGGTGGTTTAGGTGCAGTACATTTAAATATACCGATTCCTTTAAATGGTTTTAGGACATGCGGTTCACAAGCACACATTTCAATAGCTAAACAGTGATTCTTGATTGCACACATCACACATTTATCGGTCGAATCGGCCAGCTTACCGTTATCAGTTCTATCGTAGCAATACGCAATAATCGTGTTCATGGCCATTTGGGCCGTTTTATCGTCTATCATAGAATCTCCTCATCTCTCTTCCTTGCTTTACCGGTCCTCATATTAATTCCCCACTTTGGGCCGACTTTTATTTTCCCATTCTGCTTTTCGTATTCTGTCAGGATATCATAGCCAATTCCGCATTCCCTTTTCATAATGGTCATAAAATCGTAGATGGTGATTTTCAATGCTTCATCACGTAATGCATAGGCATATCCATATAGGCGCCTGGATAATCTCTGCAACTGGTCCGAATCAAACCGGAAATGCTGAATAAGGATATGATAGGTAATCACAACGGCTCCTAAAATTACGTTATGAATCCGGTCTTTGTATTCCCTGCCGTTAATCTTATTTCTCCGCATCAACCCAGACGATGCCAAGGGCAGGACTTTCACAGCATACCGCCGGTCCATTTCTTTATTGTCGTATCCATATTTCGCTATGCACTGTATCCATTCCCGTAAATTCATTTCTGTTTCTGGCAGTTCATTCCAGTACTTTATGATTCGCTCCATACGTTTTTGACCAAAGCCGAATTCATCGTGAAGAGCCATGAAAAGAAGCGTTTCTGAAAACTGGGCTCCTGCATCTTCATAGATCCACAACCGTTGTTCATGTTCATACGCTTTTATGCTGGCAGCAATCATTGTCATTCCCCCTTTCCTTCCAATTTTCTTTCACGCGGAATCTTGGGAATCGGTGCCCAGTACTGCACTTCATTCAGCCTGACAGGCCTGGAACATTCGTCGATGATCCAATAATCTTTGCGGAATTGCCCGACAGCCACCACCGGTTTCACGGCCTGTACATGCATAGCTACCAGCACTCTGTCTTCCGGATCCGGCATACAATCTCTGACATCTACCCATCTCATTCCTTCATCACTCCTCTCCGGCAGTCAATCACTTCTGTATCCTGTATTGTCTTGTCATCAAACAGTTGCATCTGTGCCCGCTTTCCTTTAGCATATAGAGACGCTTCAACCGTCAGCTTATCGACAGCTGCCGTCAGTTCCATGTTCTGTTGAGGTGCCAGCCAGTCCGTAACAATATTGCAGAATCCCATATAATCCCACAACATTGTTCCCGTCAGTTTGTATGCTTTAATGACAGTCTTCCCCTGCCGGTCCTCACCATATTTGATATTGCATTTGTGAAAATCAAATTCCAGCCATGTTTCTTCATCGTTATAGGCAGGATTTACCCGCTGAAAGGCTATATTGATGGCGCTCCATATATCCAGCATTTCCGTCCTTGGTAATTCTACACTTGTCAACGTGTATTTATCTACAATCCCATCCCGGTCCTTCAAATAGTATATGTTGATTTTTGTCCCATTTTTGCCTACCTGCTTGCTAATATCGGTAATCAGCATGGTACTCCCCTCCTATCGGTTCCATAGCATCAGTGTCCATCTCTTCAGTTCCTTAAAGAATTCATCCGCATCACCTGGCTCGAATAACAGCACTTCCACTCTGGGGTTCAACGCATCGATATAAAATTCATCAATGAATCCCATGATTTGTGTCCATCCGTCATTTTCCAGCACATTCATTTCCTGCAGGCTGTCCAGTATGAACTTTTTGGCCATGGCAATATTGTCTTTATCCCGGCGCCGGTTTGGCTCATACCACCGGAAGACAGGCATACACTTTGCCAGCATCTTTCCTCTGATTGGCAAGGCTCCCAGTCTGCAAATATAGTGGGCATCCCGGCTCACTCTGCTTCCTTTATAGACATTCGAACGATTGGCTTTAACATATTCGTTCAGTCCGGGAAGAGTGGCCGGAATTGTGATTTTTAGCATAGGTTATATCCCTCCTCATTTTTACGGTAATATGCCATCCCGCATCAGTGGTAAATATGGCGCTGGCTTCCGTCAACAGGTATCCCGGATATAATTTTTGCCATACATCCGGGCAGTCTGTCTGGCTTGTCAGGCTGATCAGTTTTTTCCGGCTGTACCGGTAATCATTTTTCCGTACAACTGGCTTTTTCAAATTTTTGCTGGGATGCCATTTCTTTTTCCCCGTCAGCCCTTTTGTCAGATATCTGGCTAATGCCTCCAGGCCATATTCATCAGGCTGCAGCTTATCCACATTCACCATTCCCAGTTTTCGGCCCTTGTGCTCTCCCTTTTTCCGGGGAGCTCTCCATAAATCAGCCACTATATCCCGGTCAAGCATCCCGTCCATGATAATGTGATGATGGATTCTTGTAGGCCGTCCATCCTCTTTCGTCCGGTATTCCGTGACAATGATATATCGTGGTGATGGCAGACCCTCTTTTTTTCTCCTGGCCTTAATCCGTCTCATGTAGTTTGTCACATTTTTCTCTGCTTCTTCTACAGTCGATGGCATGCACGCCCTGGCATAGGTGGCATGGATGCAGAAATCATTTTCTCCAAAATTCGTATTCACGAGCTGGGTGAAATATCTGCGTGCATTTTTATTGTTCTGGGCAATCTGTTTCATAGTCGATGCATTTTTCCGTTTATCCGGCTTACCTTTTAGATGCATGTTGGCCATCTCAAACAGATCCATCTCTATGTAGTTTTCTCCACATATGGTTTTCTTTTCCCTCACAAAACTCATACTTGGTTGTCCCTCCTATGATTATTTTGCAACGTCGATATCTTAATCCCCATTACAAGCCCGCAAAGAGGCCGACGCCTCTAAAAAATTTCACTTTCCCATATAATATGTATATATAACTGAGACTACCTACTGCAGTATCTGGATTTACTCATCACTTTCAATTCGTAATCCCAGATACTGTAATTGGTCATTTGATAAATCTTTAAAATAATGTTCTTCCCCGTTCTTCAAAACGAACCGGTAATATGTATGATTATTTTCCTTCAGGCAGGCATGTTCTCTGATTCCTACCTCATGGATCCGATTCAATACCCATATCTCGAATTCATTCCTGTTCATTTATAAAAACTCTCCCAACTTTTCCAGCATTTTTTGTGCCGCACTCATATATCTTGTACGTTTTTCATTGTCTGTAATATTTTCGATGTCTGACAGCATCGCATTGAACGCGTTCTGTATGATTTTCATGTGTGCTGTGAATTTCATCCGGTCTTCATCTGTACTGGCTGCTTCCAGTACGTGTATTTTCTTCTTTAACTTTTCAATTTCTTCCTGGCCTGCATCGGATATCGCTGGCCTGGCTTCTAATTCCAGTACACGTTTTTGCAGTACATCCCGTTCACGTTCTGCGGCTGTCAGTCGTTCGTCATACAAATCAGATTGTTCCGCGTTCCGGGCTTTATCCTCTGCCTGCAATGCCCGGTTTTCCGCCTGCCTTAATTTTTCTTTCGCTTCCCATGCGCGTTTTTCTGCATCCATTGCCCGGTCTTCCGCTTCCTTTCGGGCTTTGATTGCTTCCTGCAGTTCCCGTGTAGACATGCTGGCCACATCATTTTCCTTGATGAATTCTTCCCGTTCTGCATCTGTCGGCAGTGACAAAAGCGCCAGCGCCTGCGTATATGACAATTCTTCAAATACATTGGGCGCACCGGATGCAAATAAACTGTCCATTTCCGTCATCCCGAATTTATCGCCATATTGGTCATATACCCGCATCAGGTTCTGGGCTGTACGTTCGGAATAATTCACATTATCTTGCAGCCATTTCCCCCAGGCGCCATGGTCAATCATGTCCTTGGCTTCAGTCAATCGCTTTCCGATTTCAATAGACGACGCCAGCATGATTTTCTGTGTCTGCCTTTTTATCGTATTGATTTCTGTGGCAATCGTATCCGCTGTCCGGACACCGATGGCCGTACTTTCTACATTGATGATATCTGTCATCCTCTATGCACCTCTTTTTATGCGTTTCGGTTGTAAAATCTCTTTATCATATTGTTGGACAAAGGCATATACGGCTGTCCCAGCCTGGGCTGGCTCATTGTTTTTTGTCCGGCACTGCATGACTTGATTGTCGCGTACTTCCATCGTGTAAAATACGTCATCCGGAGCTGCTTTTTGCCGTACAGCCAGGATAGTGGTATTGCCTTTGGCATGTGAATCGGTATATGTTGCTACGCAGTTATGGTTGACTGCGCCTTCCCGTATGAATTCTTCAACGGTCTGCAACGGCCGGATGAAAAACAGATCCGAATGGAAGCAGTACGACTGCAGCTTCTTATTCCGTTCTTCCAGCATCGCGACCTGCTGTTCTGCATACTGCCGGTGCCGTCTTTCGATATCGGCCCTCATCTTCAGCCGGACTGCTTCTGATGAATGCCGATGCGCTTCATATAAATCCCGTGGCCGTAGATACTGCCGGTCTGTCAGATCATATCCCAGTTCTTTGATTTCCTTGTAATAGTCCAAATAATCCCAGATGCAGGCTCTAAGAGATGGGCCCGGCTTCCCATGTTCACGCGTCATCTTATCGAACTGCTTTTCACAATACATGATGATTTGATGAGCCGATGGCAGATTCTTGTCATTCAGTAAGCCGTTATCCTTCATGCTCGAGTAAGCACCTTGCATCATACTGGCTTCTTCCAACGTACATCGCTTCCCGGTCTGTTGCATAACCGTTAGCATATTCAATGCGTTCACTGACATAGGGGTATGTTCTTCCTGTAGTTCATAGAGATGTTTCTTTTCCCTCTTTGTCAGCACAAACCGTATCATCTGTTTAGGAGATTTATACTGTTGCCACTTGATAGCTGGATAGGTGCTTTGGCCATGTATCTTATGCAGGACGCACCCAATCAGCCCGCCTTTAACCATATATTCGATTTGCGGGAACCGGGAATATAAATCCAGATATGCCACTGATACGTATGCATACTCTGCTCCCTCAGACCATCCTTCATAATAATTCCGGAAATATTTCACCGCACAATATCGCCAGGCTGATGTCTGACATATATCATCCAGGCTATCCCAATCTACATAATCGATTAATCCACGGTCTGCCCATTTATATACATCGCCTGGTCCTATGCGTTCTACCCTGTTCCACGGGGTACCGATGCCATCGTCTCCTGCTGAATACCAGAACGGCGTTTTAAACTGTCCGCCGGCATAATCCACGTCCCGGCAATAATAGATTGTTCCTTTGCCAATTTCCATCCGCATCATCCCGACAACATATGCTATCGGCCGGACATTCCGGTATCCCTGATCCATAGGCAGATACGCTACTACATTTTTTGCCAGGATAACATCTTTATTCTTCCGGCTCCGGGAAAAGAATGTCACATATGTTCCTAATACTTTATTCATCATGCCCTTGCCAGCGTATATCAGCTGATGTTCTTTATGGCAATACGGGCAGCTATATCGTTTGAATGGATACCATGTATCCATTTTTTCTATCGTCCAGCTATCCGGAATCCGGAAGGAATGATGACAGAACGTACAATATCCAAATCTCGTCTTATTGGTTACCGCATGACCATTGGTATTTCTCAGTTCCGGATGTTGATTCAGATATTCTTCTTTGGCCATAGCTCCACGGGTGACACAGATATACTGACTGTCCATCGTATGAGTGAGGATCCAATGTAATTCTTTCTTTGAACATTGAAATGAGTAAAATTCATTTTCCAGTTCTGAAGGCGTGATTTCATATGCTTTCATTTCATCCACCTCCTATAACAGGTCATCAATATCAAGTGTTACCCGTTTCGATTCATTATGTGTTGCCGGATGTTCGGTTTGGCCAGGCATGCACCGTTCGACATCCTGTGCCGATAATAATGGCTGCACGATTCTACCACCAAAATGGAAATAGTCATACAGGTCTTCCATCGTTGCCACTCCGACATTATTTTTCTGGTTTTTCCTGGCCCGTTCCCGCATGAAATCCATGCATCCCTTCAAAGTAAGGTCATCTGTTATTTTTTCGGATTCTTCCGGATGCTCCGTCATGTAATAGATAGCCGTCTGCCCTATCATCCGGATACAGGCATCCGTGCTGTTATCATATTCATTCTGCCAACGTTCTATGATTTGATTCATATCCATGTAAATCAGCCCTTTTCGTATCAAAATAATTTTTGTATTACCCAAATCGTCAATGAAATAAGTCCATACCAGAAGGCAAATGTCAGTACTCCCATACACGCCAGCCGTAATCCGATATGTTTGATTCCGTTATTGCTTTTCTTGCCAGAGCAAATCTTTTGCATGATCAATCAGCTTCCTTACATACAACAGGTTAATCGGGTGCCGGTTCCAGTTGTTCCTATTTTTTCCCGGTTCCATGTGCTCCAACCGCTGTTCTAATTCTGCAACGCTTGTAACCTGTTCAATTCCCATGGCCTTACTTTGCAGATATTCTGTCGTGCAGCCTAAACTATTCATCCAATCACCAGAAAAATAAATAATATCGCATCGGCATAGCAGTTCTAATGTGTACATCAACCCGATAGGATAAGGAGTAGTTTCATAATCATTGCGTACAGCGTGGATGGGTGAAAATACAGCAATCTGTGGAAATTTTGACTGCAGTTCCATTGCAATCCTGTCCGCATCCATGGCGTTCGATTCTTTGCCCCCATATGGATGAGATAAATATAAAGCAAGCATCAAATATCCTCCTATATCAACGAACGAAGTCCCCGGCATAATCTGACGGCCAATTTCATCCCTACTTTTGCCAGGATGAACACCAATAATAACTGCATCCCCAGGAAAATTCCAATAGATTTCCGGATAGTGTTCATAATCTCTCTCATAATGCTCCTCCTGCTGCCGGCACATCATCCGCAACCAGTTTCGTATTTGCCGCTTCCCGCTGTTCTTCTTCATTCCTCTTTTTCTGCCATTCCCGGAATTTTCTCATATTTTCCGGATTGCGATAAAATTCCACTATTTTTTCTGCCAGTGTTGTCGTATACATTCCCATTCCTCCTTTTATTTCTACATCTATCTTGCAATGCAAATTCATATCGTGTTATAATGAGTCAACAATTTTATAGGCCTGCCGGTAAAATAGCTCCTGGCAGGACATTGGCTCTGTGTTCCAGCACAGAGCCTTTTCTATTTCTACGACATGATGATGACGGCCATACCAAAGGATCCGAGAAACGCGGCTGCTCCCAGCCCTGCCTTGATGATTTCTCCCGCCGTTAACGGATCGCCATAATCTTCGGCGTATGTTTCTCTGATGCGGTCCTCCAGCATTTGCTGCCGGCGCATCTGGATCTGATACAGTTCGTAGTTGCTGTTTACCCAGGCCGGTATATCTGTTGTCATAAGAAGTCCCCCTTTTTGACGATGATTCCGTTTTGAAGTTGTACCGTTTTTCCATCCCAGTGATGAGATGTATAATAGTGCATCATGGCTTTTGGCCATCTGACAGTATATACACCGTTCGCATTCCGCTTCCGGCGTGTAATAATCCGCTTGGGATTCCCAAATTCTTTAATAAAGTCTGACAGCGTATACATTTCATCGCTCCTTCCGTACCTTGATGCATTCTGCATCCGTGACTGTAAAAAAATTCGGCTTATATTCCGGATGTGCGTTCAGCCAGTCGATAAAGCATGTTTTAATAGCTTCATCCAGTTCGTCTTGGTCATCTTTCGTGACATTATCCAGCCATCCGATGCTATAGTCATCGGCTTCTTCGTATGCCTGTTCCTGCAACTGATAGAATAATTCGTCTGTGATACCGAATACCGGCTGGAATTGTTCTACTTGTCCAACCCATACTGTCGAAACATCTTCCAGTTTGGCTTCTTGCATAGCTTCATCCAATGCGTCCTCTTTATTATCAAAGAAGATGCCGTTATAGTTTTCTTCATCCCCTAATGCGTATGTCCATTTATTCGTTGCTTCCATTACCGCACCGCCTTTCAAAGTAAAAAACAACTTCATTTTCTTTTTCTTGTATCAGTTCATATTTCAAGGCCAATCGATAAATATAATACTTTTTGAGTCGGCCCTGGACCTTTTCCAGTTCATCGCGAAACCGTTCAATAGTCATAGTACCTTTGTAAAAATTGCACATCCGGCAGGCTGGATTATAATTTTCCAGTTCATCCGCACCTCCTACGGAATGCGCCTCGATATGATCCACCTGCATATCCTTGTATGCAAGTGGTGCCCCACAGTATGCACAATGGCCACCAAACTTTTCATACACCTGTTGTCTAATAGCTTTCGGAATCGGTTTATGTCTCCGTTCCCGTTCTCTGGCTTTTTGTTCCCGTTGTCTGGTCTGCGCATCTTCCCAGTGTCGGGCAAGTTCTTCATCGGTCATTTTGTCACCTCCTTTTTATCTCCTTTCCGTTTTCTTTCCCTCCGTGTTATACTCATATCAATAGGAGGCGAATACAATGCTTGAAATTGTTTTTACTGGAATTGGTTCAGCCATTTTCAGCATAGTGGTATATTTTTATAAAAATTGGCGTAAAACCGTGAATAAGGATAAACAAATATATCAAAATTACCTTTGGTGGCTTCAGCTAAATAATGAAATAATTAAAAATATGAAACACGGTCAGTTACCCATTGAAAACTCTTGCTCCCAATTTCATCTTCTTGAACCCTACACGTTAAATTACATCGAATTTTTTGATGATTCTCTACGTGTACAAATGCTTGCTTATGACATATTGATTCAAGGGGCATTGGTAAAAAAAGGAATCTCCTCCACTGACTTAAATCAATTGGAATTTGAATCACAATCTATTCATCATACCCTTTCCCAACGCATAAAATTTATTGATGAATATATTGGCAAATTTGCTGTTTCAAGCTTTATTTTGTTCTTTGCATTACCCCCTTTAATCAAGATCATTGCCAACAAATACTTAATCAGGAGTAATACTGGCAATAAAAAATAATATGAATCCAAAAAAGATCATTCCGCTTAAACCTGCTAATGGTGTTATCCAATCTCCACCAATTACGACCTTATATCCGGCATCTATGAGCAGTGCAAAAAGACAACACCATAAGATGTATAAAAGGCAACTATTTTCTTTCTGAAATCCTTGTATGTATAGCAGTCGGTATATTTTTTCAAATCTTTTCTTCTCTTCCTGGCTAAGCGTTCCCTTACAGTACTCTTGATATTGCCTCAGAAGGTCTTTTTGAGCCTCGTTCATGCGAGGCTCTTTTTCTTTTTCCTGGTCCATGCTATGCACTTCCCTTTATTAATTGCGCTACGCAATTTTATAGTCAAAAAAATAATAGTAGTATTCTGTGTCTGTAAGTTTTAGCGCTTTCCCTAGCGCCTCTGCTTCTTGTAGTGTTAGCGGGCGACGACCATTTAATTTCTGACTTACTGTAGGATAGCTACAGTTTAATATTTCCGGCTTGGCTAAGTCTCTTTGCGTTAATCCAAGTTCTACCATTCTCGCTTTTATTTTTCTTGTATTAATCATCTAATTCCACCTCCTTTTAATTGCGTTATGCAATTTCTAATTTTATATTAATCTATATCTCGTTAGTTGTCAATAGCGCTACGCAAATTTATTTTGTTTAATATTAGTATTTGTTTGCTCTATGCAAATTAATGTGATATAATGAAATCAAAAAGAGCGAGGTTATTTATATGAATACCATGGACAATAAACAAATCGGGTTAAGAATTGCTCAGGCTCGCAACGATAAAAACATAACTGGTAAAGAGTTGGCTACTCGAGTCGGTGTAGCCGCCTCTACTATATCGCGATATGAAAAGGGCGAGATTTCAAAAATAAAAATTCCCGTTATTGAAGCTATTGCTCGTTCTCTCGATGTGAACCCAATGTGGCTAATAGGGAAGTCTCCTTATAAAGACACAAGAGATATGTTATCAGCAAACCATCGTTCCTCCACAGCTGTTAATTCTTTCACCGACGATGAAATTCATGTTATCCTCATGTATCGCCGTTTGCCACAACAAAAAAAAGCTGCAATTAAAAGTTACCTCGAATTCTTAATAAAAAAAGATGACGGCTGCCAATCTGTCGCTTTGGTAGCCGAAAATCAAAAAGACTACAATAAAAAATGAAAGAAGGTAATTTTATGAATTTGAAAAAAGTAGTGTTATTATCCCTGTGTACCGTGTTTGCCGTTTCCATGTTAGGCGGATGCGGTAATTCAAACCAATCCACGCAAAAACAAGAGCCTGTTAAGGTCGGACAAAAAGCTGGCATCGGCGATACTTTAAAGCGCTGGCAAAAAGACTACGGCGAATTAAAAGGTAAAGACATGCTTAAAAATTGTGAAATCAATGGTTCCCATGTAACAGTTGTTTTTGCCGATGACCATGCTTTAAATATCACCGTCGAAAAAAAAGACAATTATTTAAAAAACGATGCTATAAAAAAAATGTTGCCGGCTGATATGACAGAAACCGGTAAAGAAAAAGATACATCTGACCCTGCACTTATAAAAGATCGTGTTACCTATCATAGCGATACTTTGGAAAAAGCTATCCCAGAAACAAAGGGCAATTTCACAACAATTGATACAAGCAAAGCTTCAACAAAAGCGTATATCTCAACTGTAATTGACTGTACCCCTAGTAAATAATTATATGAATAGGAGGTTTTATTATGGGTTTATTCTCACGCAACAAAGAAAAGGAAGTTCCTGTTTCCCCTATGGCATCTGTATTGGGTGAACACTTATTTTACCTCGACGGTCGCGGGGCAAACTTATTTGTTCATGAAAATTGTGTCGTTATTGACCGTACTAAAGGCGGCCTGATGAATTTAGGCAACCGAACATACAAAATTATCCCTTTCCGGTATATAGTTTCTATTCAAGTAAAATCCACTGGCGCTACAACGGGTTTCATTGAATTTTCGACTTATGCACACGAATTTACTGAAATGAAAGGGTTTGACCGTATTAATGATGAAAACACTGTGAATTTTGGTAGCGAAGAGTCTGTAGAAGTATGCCGTAAAATAGTGGAATATATTGTTCCTAAAATTCTTTAATTGAACATTCTTTCAATTAAAATCACAAGATATTCAAAAGATATTTACCAAACACCTTCATAAATAATTTATCTTGCGAAATTCGGGTAACTATCAACAGATAAGCAAAAGAAAGGATGAATGCTTATGATGAAGAAAATATCTCTGGCTCTTGCCATGATCTGCATGGTTTCTTCATTCAGTACCGCCTTTGCTGCTGAATACCTGGGCAATCCGCGGTCAATGAAATTTCATTACACCGACTGCCGCACTATCAAACATCCGGAAAACTTCGTAACCATTGAATCACGCGATGAAGCCATCGCAGAAGGCTATGTCCCCTGTGGAGTATGTAACCCATAAAATTAAACATTAAACTATCTTTATGCGTACGAAAGGATTGATATACATGAATGATATTACAGCTTATACTAATACCATAATAAATGATTTGTATGCTTTGTTAAAAAGCGAAGGCTTGCCTATTGTCGAAATAACTGAGCCGCATCATTATTGGTTTATTCGGACTCAAGGTGGTAGTTATTTTGATGAATTTTTCCTGGATGAATTCGTCGGCATCGGTCATGAAGATGTTCCTTGTGTAGAAGAAAGCGAACGCACAGATGAATTACTGAAACAAGTAAAAATTAACCATCCTCAAGCTACCCGCATACTAAATCAAGTTTACAAGTTTTGTAGAGAAATGCACAAGGGAGACATTGTAATTATTCCCTCTGCATCATCAGCTCAATTCGCCTTTGGGTGTATTGAAGATGATGATTATTATACAGTCAAAGTCAGTGATGAAGACATTGACGAAGGTAAATGTCCGTATACTCGCCGCCGTAAGACACATTGGATTAGGGGCATTTCAAAAGGAAGAGTTGATTCTAAGCTTTACACATTTTTTAGAAATCAACAAACTCTTTCATTGGTAGATGACTATAGTGAATTTATAGAAAGAGCTATCCATCCATTCTATGTTAAAGACAATATCGCCCATTTAACACTAGATATTCGCACCCCAGAAAGCCCGGACGCTTTTGATATTCCAACTTATATGCAAGGCATTTTATATCGTGCTAGAGAAATTGCTCAAGACCTAAATCTTCCAAATGAAATAATTTCAGCACGATCAAGGACAAACGTGCAATCTGCCGGTTTGATTGAATTGCTTGGCGATCCTGTATTTGTAGCTTTACTGGCAACCGTATTTGTCGGCATATGTGGCGGAAAATGTAATATATCTATTAAAGACATAAAGATTAAATTGGAAACCAAAGGGTTAATTGAAAGTATTAGCAAAGCAATGGATAAATATAAAAATCATGATATTATTGGAGAATCTAACATAAAAGAAATACAAAAACGGTTACAAATAGAAGATCCACGAACAAAAAAAGAAGACCAGGATTAACTGGTCTCCTCCATATTAATTAATTTTAACCTTCTTTGTTCCAATCAACACAAAAGTAATGATTGCTCCTAAAATCCATCTAACGATTTTCATCAACGACTCGCTTCCTATTGGGAACATCCACCATAAAATCGTTAGAACGCAAACAATCGCTGCGCATATTGCCATGAAAATAGCAATATCTGAGACTGTTTTGCGGAACAATTTAATCATATTGCTTACCATGACAATACACCTCCTTTGTATTTATTATATCAGAGGTCGGAACAATTTTCCACTAAAATCGTTTTATTGTCCTTGACAATTTAATGAAAATATAGTATAGAAAATCCCGCCTCCTGGACCAACAGGAAACGGGAATGCCAGCAGCATTGGCGTACTGCATGGCCAGTGTAAATCTTGTGTTTGCTTGGGCTGATTTACGTATTTATTATACCATAATCAGCCTTGTTTTAGAAAGAAGGACTGATTATATTATGACAAAAAATGCAGTTATTTACGCCCGCTTCTCGTCGGACAAACAGCGCGAAGAATCCATTGATGGCCAGATTCGTGAATGCCGGGCCTTTGCAGAGGCCAATGAAATCAATATTATCAATATCTATATCGACCGGGCCATGTCTGCCCGCACGGATCAGCGTCCGTCATTCCTGCAAATGGTCAAAGACAGTGCCAAACATCTATTTGACTATGTAATCGTTTATCAGCTCGATAGATTTTCCCGCAGCCGATACGATTCGGCCATATATAAACACCGACTGAAGAAAAATGGAGTCAAAGTATTGTCGGCTAAGGAAAATATCAAAGATGACCCTAGCGGGATTCTTCTTGAGTCTGTTATTGAAGGTATGGCCGAATATTACAGTGCCGAATTATCCCAGAAGGTTAAACGAGGGATGACGGAAAATCTCCTGGAAGGCAAGTGGATCGGTGGCATTGTCCCCTTTGGCTATGAACTCACATCGGAAAATAAACTGGCCATCAGTCCCGCAACAGGCCATCTGGTTTCCGAAATCTATGATAAGTACTTATCTGGTGTAAAAACGACAGATATTTTGAGCAAATTAAATAGCCTGGGTATCAAAACCCAGAGAGGATGCAACTTCACACGCAACAGCCTGAACCGCATCCTCAAGAATCAGATCTACACAGGAACATTTACCTGGGCCGGTACATCCTATCCTGAGTATGCCCCGGCACTCATCACACAGGAGCAATATACAGCTATGCAGAATTTATTTGAATCTCGCAAACGAAAAAGCAATACCGCCCGCCGCGTGTCTCCCCAATATGCCCTGACAGGGAAAATCTACTGTGGCACCTGCGGACTTCCCATGACTGGCTACTGTGGCAAGAGCCATACAGGCACAACATACTATTACTATCAATGTTCTTCAAAAAACAATAAGTCAGAAAAAGCCCAGCGCTCCCGCATCAAGTGCGATGCCAAAAACATCAACCGGGACAAATTGGAAAAGCTTGTCCTCGATACCACCATCAGTATTCTCAAAGACAAAGCGGCTCTGAAATGCATTGCTGATCAATGCATGGCCATCCAGGAAGCAGAAATAGCTCACAAGCCGGCGGAACAACTGCGCCTTGAATCGCAAATCAAAGATATTGAAAAGCGATTGAAAAACAGCGTAAAAGCCATCGAAAACGGCCTTATCTCTCAGACCATAACAAACAATATCGAAACCTATGAAAAACAGCTCACAGAGCTAAAGGCAGAGCTTGACGGCGTTAAACTGGAAACACATATCATCCCCATTACGGAAGAAGCGGTCATCTACTATCTGAATCAGCTTATAGAACGGGCAAATAAAAAAGACGGATACAGCCTCGATACCTTCGATGACTTCATCCGTCGTGTCGTAGTGACCGGGAAACGTGTAGATATTTATTATAACTACACTGCCGTTCCCCATGTACTCGAAAACCCCGCAGTCAAAATGCTGCGGGGTTCGAGTGAAGATTGTTTGGTGACCCGGTAGGGATTCGAACCCTAGACCTACTGATTCGTAGTCAGTCACTC
>ERZ791885.550-NODE-550-length-34480-cov-2.994394_pt1 | contig 34480 bp, 40 predicted proteins | sample MGYA00510159_ERZ791885 | MGnify/ENA primary metagenome ERZ791885 (study PRJEB30046, sample SAMN00792054) | human gut metagenome | study: EMG produced TPA metagenomics assembly of the A metagenome-wide association study of gut microbiota in type 2... | reverse complement strand
TTACCTCGCAGCGGAGTTGCTTGGCAAAGTCTTCTTTGGTCTGATACTTCTCAGCGGCCTTCTTCACATATTCACGGAATGAACCGTGTTCGAAGACATTGAAGATTTCGATGCTGCGGCTGTTGCAGTTGTGGTAGAACACATTCCATCTAATCTCATTTTCGGGACTAACGGTTTGATTCTTTTCCCACGGGAATTGTACCACATATTCAGCAGACCTTTCGCCATATGTGGGGCGTATTGTCCTTCCACGCCCAATAATCTCGTCCAATGTTACAGGCTCGTAATTCCAATACATACAACCTACATTGTAGATTTCATTCCGGCATCCGATACTATTAAGACGCTTCGCAAAATCAACCTCAAAATCCGCTTCATCAGTAAAATGGGAATGAGCATGTAGATGGATTGCTTGGTATCTATGTCCGTTGTACATCGGGGTGAAATAATGGGAGAGGATAACTCTTTTCTTCGTTCCGTCTTCCAAGCTTACGCAAATATCGTCGTAATCCTTGATTCCTGCAAGCGCTGCCTTGGCCTTTGCATTGTGCAGGAAGCGGTCATGATTTCCTTTAATGAGTATGATCTGACCGTTTAGACTTTTGATGAGCTCCGGAGCGTCATCGTTTCGTGCTTTCCATATCATGTCCCCAAGGACATAAGTGAGGTCGCCCTTGCCAACCTTGTTGTTCCATCTGCGGATAAGTTCCGCGTCCATTTCCTCAACCGTCTTGAACGGACGATTATCAAAAGCAATCACATTGGCATGTCCAAAGTGCAGATCACCGGTAAAGAATATCTTACCCATCTTCCATCTCTCTTTCTAAATTTGTTTTGTTGACCTTCATCTTCTGTAATTCCTCACTTGACTCGAACTGGTGGAAAAGAAAATGCATTTTATTAATTCGTTTGTTTGTGTGCCAATGTCCGCAGAACCATGCCATATAGTCCGTCGTTTCTTCTATGACATCGAGCCACTTCTCCGTACTGTCATCCACTGTGCTTTGGTCGATGCCCGGGAGGAATTCTTCGACAGGCTCATATTTGAAAGGACAGGTGTGTGACAGAACAACATCGATAGCATTTTCTTTAAGCTGCTGCTCTACATATTGCTTGATTTCTTCACTTGGTTGTTCATCTGACCACCAACCGTATCCTCGGGAAAGGCGATAGAACTTGTCCACACTGTAGGCGCCGCCGATAACGATGTGTCGAAGCCCCTCTAAGTCATATATCTCGCCGTCTTTGGCAAACAATACGGAGGGATAGGCTTCCTCATACCATACGATGCCGCCGTGCCATTCCTTCGTTTTATATGTTGGAATATGCCATGGCCTTATTTCATGATTGCCGTGGATACAGAGAATAGTGGGCTTCAATTTGTCAAGTGCATACTTCAATTCTGCATCTCTTTCGTCTTGCCCGTAGTTAGCACCGACATCGCCGAGAATTACGATGATATCCTCCCTTGTGGGATTAAAACGCTTACAGAATCGTTCTATATCATGTTTCTGCCCGTGAATGTCACCGGTGTAATAAATCATAGTTGTGCCACCTTTCCGATGATAAGTATATCAGTCAATTTGATTCTTGTCCTGCGATTTGAGAAAATATATTCGCAAACCCCCGAAATCATATTCGCAAGCGAACATTTCGGGGGTTTGCTCTTTTAACCGTTTGTTTATGCAGTTGTTGTTTCGCAAACTGTAGGTTTATTCTTTGACTTTCGGAGTGTTCCATCGAAGCCGAAAGCAACTTATAATTTTATCTGCGGTTGGCTCGGGTTAAATACTTGTATTCACGCATCGCTTGCTTGGTTGCCTTAACGATATCAAGTAATACCCGCATTTCATAGTCACTGCAATCCGAGAGAATTGCGGTGAATTCATGATTGGATGCCTTGATTGTATTGGTAAGGCTGTCAATAAGCAGGTCATCGGTGGAGACATTCAGTTCGTTTGCCACCCTCACCAAGGTATCGAGGCTGCAAAACTTGTACGCCGTCTCCACATAACTCATATAGGCAGCAGAACGATCAATTCGCTCTGCAAGCTCCATTTGGGTAATGCCTTTCTTTGTGCGGAACGCACGGATTCTCTGCCCGAGAAGAATGTAGTTGATTTGCATATAGAAACCTCCAAAAAATTGATGTTTCTATTATAAGGTATAGCCGATGTGTTCAACTGCGGCTTATTCCAAACATCGGGCATAGATTATATAATAATCTATATACTATAAACGGATGAGGGAGGTGCGTCATGAGAGAACTTGACGATGCAAGGTATAAGGCAATCGGTGCAAGGATTCGTGATGTTCGCCTTCAGCGAAACATGAGCCAAGCTGAATTGGCGGAAAAAGCATTCATCTCCGTTCCGCATATGAGTGAGGTTGAAAACGGAAAGACCAAATTGCGGCTCTCCACTTTTGTATATATAACTGAGGCATTGCAGGTTTCTGCCGATGTACTGCTCCGCACCAACACTCCCGAGGTCATTGGAATATACCAAGGTGAGTTCAACGATTTGTTGGCAGATTGTTCTCCTGCCGAAATTGATTCCATTATCAAGATCGTGAAGGAATTAAAAACCACAATGCGGATGAAGAAAGACGATTACCTATTTTGACAGGTCGGGCAGCAATGTCTGACCTGGTTTTTGTTCTTGCCGCTTTCATTGAAGGGTTTTCTGAAAAATCAATCAACTTTTCAGCGGAGACAATTATCTATTCAATTCAAATATGATTTTCGAGGCAGGTCAATCTTGACCTTCCTTTTTTGCTCTTTGGGTTGGCAGTTTTCAGTCTGCCGACCTTATTTTTTTGCATTTTTTTCGTCTGTGATAAACCGGTGGTTAAGCACTTGACCTGTGGTTAGTCGATATTAAGCCTTGCATGATTTACAATAATCTTAGCCTTATTTTGAATACTGCAAGTGGGAGGATAACCAAAATGGACGAAATAGATATTCACGCTAAATTGGCTCAGATAGAAACTGCACCGCACTTTTCGGAGATATTTGACGGAGACACGGAACGGGCTGAGATGATTGCTGACCATCTGATATGGCTGCATACGATTCGCCGTGAGCGACCTCTTGTGTCAAAGCCGTACAAGGTGGGCATTTACATCCGATACTTTAATCAGACCAAGTATGAGAATTATCTCGATTTTCACAAGAAGGGGTTTGTAGACACATTGGCATTGTGTCCGAAGTGGGAATTGGTTGACTTCTATATAGATGAAGGCTCAACTGCCCCCAATATGGAGAATGCACCCGAGTGGTGCAGACTGCTTCAAGATTGTCTTGACGGCAAGGTGGATTTAATCATTACACAGAAGGTTTCCAATGTAACGAAGAAACCACAGGAGATTACAATCATGTCTCGCTTCCTTGCAACGCTGCCGCATCCGGTCGGAATCTACTTTATCTCCGAAGATATTTTCACCCTTGCTTCTTATTATCAAGAAGATATGCGGGACACAGACTTCTTCCCCGATGGATGGGTGAGCCTGCCGGACGATGACTCCGAGAGGAGGCTGCTGCATGATTGACAAAACGAAACGCTTAGAAAAAGAGCAAGCCAAGGCGAAGACCAAAAAACGCATCTATGTTGAAGTTGATCCCGAAAACTATGATTACTTTCCCGAGACCAGACAAGCCGATTATTACGATAATGATGTCCCGCAAAGGGTTGCCATCTATGTTCGTGTTTCTACGGATGATGTCCGGCAGACTACATCCTTTGAGTTGCAAAAGAAGTATTATGAAGACTTCGTTATCAAGCACCCTCACTGGACGCTCGTTAAAATCTACGCTGATGAGGGTATCTCCGGCACTTCTCTGAATAAACGAGAACAGTTTCTTCAGATGATTTCCGACGCAAAGCGCGGAAAAATCGACATGATAATCACAAAGAGCGTTTCCCGTTTTGCCCGCAATATCTATGACTTTATCGGTATAGTCCGAGACCTTGCCGAACGCAATCCGCCTGTCGGAGTCTTTTTTGAAAGTGAGGGGATTTTCTCACTGAATGATGACTCACAGCTTGCATTGTCTTTCCAAGCCACAATGGCCGAGGAAGAGTCACACACACGAAGCAGGTCGATGGAAACATCTCTGCGTATGCGATTGGACAATGGTATCCCTCTGACTCCCAAACTGCTCGGGTATATGCATGATGCTGACGGGACACTGATTCCGAATCCTGACGAAGCGCCTACGGTTAAACTTGCATTCTATATGTATCTGTACGGCTATTCATCACAGCAGATTGCCGATGCTTTCAATGCTCTCGGACGCAAGTCCTATTTGGGAAATATCAACTGGACTTCCAACGGTATAGTTCAAATACTACGCAATGAACGACATTGCGGTGATGTCCTCACTCGCAAAACCTTTACGCCAAACTTCCGTACCCATAAAGCAAAGAAAAACAGAGGTCAAAGACCGCAAAGCCGATATCGCAATCATCACCCCGGCATCGTTTCCCGCGACGATTATATTGCGGTTCAGCAAATGCTCGATAACGCTAAGTACGGAAACAAGTCTATCCTTCCCGAAATTCGCGTTGTAGAAGATGGCATCCTCAAAGGTTTCGTCACCATTAATCCCCGATGGGCAGGATTCAAAGAGGGAGACTACTACCTGGCTTCCAAAAGCGTGTATTCATCTCCCGAGGAAGAACCGCATCCGGAGGAAGAAATTCAGTTTGAGGTGGAAGCAGGTGACTTTGACCTGCGCGGTTTTGAAATAGCCCGCGGCGAGTTCTTCGATGCTCCGCGTCAGCCTCACGCCATTATTTATCATAAGTTTATCAAGTTCAGTACCGCGTGTGTCCGGAAATTCGGCACACAGAATTATATTGAGATTCTGATAAATCCCATTAGCCGAAAACTTGCGATTCGACCGACCACCAAAGAAAATCGTAATAGTGTAATGGCGTCAAAGCCGGAGAAAGGTATTCTATACCCACGGTTAATCCCAACCGCCGCTTTCAGTGAGACGATGTTCAACCTTCTTGGTTGGAACATCGAATACAAATACCGCATTTTAGGCACTCTCTATGAGCAGGATGGCGTAGTTGCCTATATCTTTGATACCGTTGACTCCGAGGCATATTTCAAGCCTAATGTGCTTTCTAAAGAAAACGGCGAAGAAGACTGTATAAATGTGCAGCCGTTGATGCCATCCGGAAAGCGCATTCGTGCAATTCCCGAATCATGGACAAGTTCCTTTGGTAAGCAGTTCTATGCACAGGAGAAGTCCGTAACGGAACTTCAGCGGCAGAGCGAGGAAGATTGGATGCTCCGTTTGGAGGGCCAACTTTTCGAGACCGGCAACAAGCTCCATGTGACGGCGTTTGAAGAACTCAAAAGTTTTATCACGCAGGAATTGCAGGGCGTAGATATTCAGGAGGTAGTTTATGAATGATATTACTGAGCAAAGGATAATGACAGAGGCCTTTGCTCCCCCCGGCGGACTCAGAGCTGCACAAGATTCCGGTATTAAATGACGAGGAAGAATTGATTGAAATGAGCATGGACTTCAACCTGGAGGAATTCCAGGTTGTCCGCAGAGAGTTCTTTGCTCATATTCGTGAGCCTGCGGTTACATTCAATAACCGCAAATTCTATGTGAATTCAGCTTGCCTGACCAAGTTTCCGCACACAGACTATGTCCAGGCGCTGATCAATCCTCATACAAAGATTTTGGCTCTCCGTCCCTGTGGTGAGAATGAACGAGGGTCGTTCCAGTGGTGTTCAATCGGTCAAGACAAAAGGAAGCCGAGGCAAACAACATGTACGCTGTTCTTCCTGAAAATGTTTGACATGATGGATTGGAATCCTGATCACCGCTATAAGATGCTCGGGAATATCATCCGCGCTAATGGCGAATACCTGATAGCATTTGATTTAACATCCACCGAGGTGTATCAGCGTACATATGATGCGGAAGGTGCTAAATCAACGGCATCAAGGACGCCGGTATATCCGATTGGTTGGCAGAACCAATTCGGTATGACATTAAATGAGCACAAGCAGTCTATGCTCGTGAACATATTCGATGGCTATGCCATCTACTCAATCAAGGAAAATAAGGCAGTTCGGCAAAGTCCGACAGCAACTGTGACTACCGACACAGTTGCACTGCCGGAAGGAGAAATAAATCATGAGCGAACAGACTCGACAACAAGTGACTATAGCGGTTGACTTGAAAAAATACCGTATTCGCATTCATCGTAGCACACTGACTTTGCTCGGGACACCCAAGTATGTTCAGTTCCTTGTCAGCCCTTCAGCTATGATGCTTGCTATCCAAGGAACGGACAAGAGAACAAATTATACTCATCGTGTAAATTTAGCTGCGCTGCATCCGGATAACTCCTACGAAATTTACAGCACCTCATTTGTCAATAAACTTTGCTCCTTGGTGGAAGGATTAGATAGCGCTTACGCATACAGACTGACCGGAGAGATTATAGCAGAAGAAAATGCAGGCGTTTTTCCACTCAGTTCTCTCCAAAAAATTGATGGATTGGAGGAGCGATAATGGAGTTGAAACGGCTGAAAATAGACGAAGAATTCAGACATTTAATCCGTCCGCTGCGGCACAGAGAGTTTTTGCAACTCGAGCAGAATATTATAAATGACGGCTGTCGTGACCCTATCGTTGTATGGCATGACACCATTGTAGACGGTCATAACCGTTATGAAATTTGTATGCGCCACAGCATTCCCTTTGATACAAAGGATATGGAATTTGAGTGCCGAGAGGCTGCTGTCGCCTGGATATGTGCCAATCAACTCGGAAGAAGAAACATTACCGAAGAGACTCGCAAGTTCCTTATTGGTATGCAGTACGAGAATGAAAAATTGGTTACCCGAATTCGCAATAAGATAGGGAGAAATCAGCACACCCTGGATATATCCACGATGGACGAAGAGGATGCGGACAAGGCTTGCCGCCATTGGACGGCACAGAGAATTGCCGAAGATAATAATGTATCGGCTGCCACTGTGCAGAAGTATGCCATATTTACGAGAGCGTTAGAGGAAATCGGAAAGAAAGAACCGAAATTAGTTCCCAAGATTCTTTCGGGGCAGTACAAGATTGCTCATAAGCATGTGTTGGAAATGGCGGAACTAAATCCGCAGGATCTTCGGCGAATCAATCGGAAGATTGATCGAAATCCTGCTGAGTTTATGCATTACAAAGCCACGCGACCGGTTGTGCAAGGGAATAAAACAGTTTATTCCGAGGGAGATATTTCCACTGGGCCTTCCGTGAAGGATATGCCCGAGTATGATCCGGATGCGGAAATCAGCAGTCTGACTCTAACGATTCCTTCATGGAAGAGTTCTATTGAACGGGCAAAGAATACGGCAGACCTCACCATCGTTTCTCCCCAGGCTAAAGGTGACTTGGCACAGGCTTTGCGTGAGCTGCGAAATACGATAGCGGATATGCTGTCGGAAGTGGAGGATATATAACATGGATGATTATTCGCCGTTTGTGCCGAATGTTCATTTCGAGAAAATTCCAATCAAAAACCTGGTTTCGAACCAGGATTATCAACGGAATCTGTCGCAGGCGCGTATTGAGAAAACGGCAGAAAACTTCGATCTGTTTCAAATCAATCCCGTAAAGGTCAGCCGAAGAGACGGGATCAATTATGTTTTTAACGGGCAGCATACCATTGAAATTGTCGCACTTGCTTCCGGCTCTCGCGAAACTCCGGTATGGTGCATGATCTATGATGATCTGTGCTATGAACATGAAGCCGATATCTTTGCCAATCAGATGAAATTTGCAAAGAACCTTGCGCCTTTTGAAATTTTCGTAGCGAACTTGGAGGCTAAGAACCAAGAACAGCTTATGATTCGAGATTTGGTGGAGTCTTACGGTTTGAAGATATCTGCCAAGAGAGCGCCGGGGCACATCTGTGCTGTATCCACTTTGGAGGCTATTTACTCCAAATACGGATACCAGGTTCTCAACCGTGTTCTTCGCCTGATCATCGGCACATGGGAGGGAGACTCAAATTCTTTCTCCGCCAACATTATGAATGCAGTTACCAAGCTTTGCGTGGTGTATAAAGATCAGTTAAAGGATGAGGTGTTCAGCGAGAAACTCGGTGCTGTTTCCATTAAGCAACTGACTCGTACCGCCAGGGATCGCCGGAAGGGGTCAATGGGCTTTGCCGAAGCGATGCTTTTAGAATATAACGGAAAAAGGAAAAGTAATGCGGGCAAACTATTCATGAACAAACTCTATGCTCGGGATGTTTCTCTCTGGATTGAACCGGACGAAAATGAGGATTTTGACGATTCCGAAGCTTTTGAGAATTTCGCTATCGAACAGCTTGGCGAAGATGAAGAAAGCGATAATAACGAAAGCAATGCTTAATAGAGTCAGCGAATAAGCAACTACGGCTTATTCGCTGCTTGCTGTTTTTATTTTTCGAGGTATTCTTCAAGTTCATATCCGCCGCCGAGTATAATTTGCAGTCTGCCGTCATGGTAGACTTTTATACATTCTACCATCTGCCGGACGATTGAGTCATCATAGGTATCTTTATTTTCTTTTCGTTTGTCAATGGTGTCCTGGATTTCCTTAATCCGCGCTTGAAGTTCTCCGTCCTCACTTTTGCTTTCTCTAATTGCCGTGATGCGCCCCGAGAGTTGCTCGATTTGCATGGATATGTTTTTGAACTCATCTTCATAGTTCTCGGCATCATTATCTTCCTGAACACTCAATGTTACAAGGTCAAGCATCCGCTTATTAAGGGCATCGATTCTTCTTTCGAGCAGGTCGATTTCATCTGAGCCGCCGTTGATTCCTATGGCTTCCCCGATGGTGGATTTCATCAGCATTAGGTAGGTGGATTCGTCTTCGATATTGAATCGATTTAAGGCTCTTACAATGGCTCTTTGCAGTGCCTGCTCATCAACGGTGATGGAGTCGGCGCAGTATTTCTTGCCATAGTCAAGACGGCTCATGCATCGCCACACGATTCTGCGCCTGCCTCGAATGCTCCATGTTACTCTCTTGTACCTGCTTCCGCACTCTCCGCACATCATTACTTCTGTGAGCGCATATTTGGAATACTTTCCCGAAGCGGTCAGAGCCATCTTTTCAGACTGTGGTGTTTTTGCCTTTCTTCGGGCAGATTCTTCTTGCGCCTTGTTGAATATCTCACGGCTGACAATGGCAGGGTGGCTGTTTTCTACGAGCCACATGGGTGCTTCACCTTCGTTGGCTTTTCGCTTTTTTGAGATTGGGTCAAGTGTCACCGTTTTTTGCAGGATGGCATCTCCGCAATATTTCTCATTTTTCAACATTCGGATAATCATTGATTTACTGAAGTTCAGCTTCTTGCCGGGAATTTCGATGTTTTCGCCTTGCAGGATTTCGGAGATTTCATCGGTGGACTTGCCGGAGAGGTACATATCGAACACTCTTTGCACTATTGCTGCTTCCGATGGGATGATTTCGGGGTTCCCGTCCTCGCCTTTCTTGTAGCCGAGCATTCGGTTATACATAAAGATGGGTCTGCCTTCTTCGAAATTCTTTCGGTGCGTCCAAGTAATATTCTTGCTGATGCTTTCGGATTCGGATTGTGCGAATCCTGCGTATATGACAAGGTACAATTCGCTATCACTTTTCAGCGTATCGATGTTCTGTTCCTCAAAGTAGATGCCCACGCCGATTTCTTTGAGTGACCTGACATAGTCAAGGCAATCCACGGTATTTCGTGCGAATCGCGATACTGATTTTGTTATGATCATATCGATTTTACCCTTGCGGCAGTCATCAATCATCTTTTGGAATTGAGGTCGTTTGTCTGCTCTCGTACCTGAGATGCCCTCATCGGCATACAGCCCTGCGAACTCCCATTCCTTATTTGAAGCAATCATTTCGGTATACACCTTCATCTGATTGGTATAGGATGTGAGCTGTTCCTCGCTGTCGGTAGACACTCTGCAGTATGCTGCAACTCGCTTTTGACGATGTTGCGCCTTGTCTACTATGAAGGATTTCTTCGGTTCGATGAGGGTGATTGTTTTCTTTGGAATTTTGGTTACTGCCATTATTCATTCTCTCCTTCGGTAATTTCTGTCCCTACCTTGGTGTAGAGCCTGACTTTCCCCGAACTTGAGAGTGTGACATAGTCTACAAGGTCGGAGAAGTAATCGCAATTAAAGTTTTCCTGGGGTTTCATCATTGAGGCTCGTTTCCTTGCAATTTGAGCGACAATCATTTTCTTTGCCTGGGTTTCTTTATATAACTGACTTGCGATGTTACTAACCTTCTCGACAATGTATTCCTCGCTCGGGTATTCCTTCTCGAGTTCGGTATCCACTTGCCGTTGCAGGCTTGCAACCGTCGGGGAGTCAACTATCCGTATCTTGGGCTTTGGCATCAACAGTTCGCTGTTTTCGATAATGCGGTTCATGAGGATGGCGATTTTCTGTAGGAGGTCGCCGTCGCTGATACGCAGTCTCTTTCCGCACTCTGCATTTTGGCAGGTCCAGCTTTCATTGATTTGTCGTTTCGAGCAGACTCTGCGTAGCATCGGGCTTCCGCAATCGGCGCATTTGACTCTGTTGCGGAGCAGGGCGATGCCTTCGCATTCTCTTTGTACGGTATTGCGCTGCCGTGCGGCTTTCATGGATACCGCACCCTCGTATGTATCTTCATCGATGATTTGGTCGTATTCATCGTCCCCGATGTACTTTGCGTTGTCGATAATTCTTGCAATTCTCGCTTTATCCCATGTATCCGTCTTCTCGGTATAGGGGATTTTCCTCTGCGTAAGGCTCTCCGCTATCTCTTTGAGGGAAGCGCCCTTGATGTACTCATCAAAGATTTCTCGGATAATTTCGGCTTCGGTGTGTTCAATCACCGTTCGCCCTTCACGGATGGTGTATCCGTATGGAATAAAGCGTGTCTTTTTCATTGCGGTTTCTCCTATATCAATTCAGTGAATTTCAGTCCGCCGAGTAGAGCGACGGTCAATTCATCTGCGTTATTGAGTGTCATTTCTACGATAATTTCCTCGAAGAGTTTCTCATCGAACTCATCCAAGGGTTCTTCTATTTCGTCAATCAGAGATTTTAGTTTCCGCACATCTTGGAGCATTGTAAGTATTCGGGACTCGAATTGATCCTGCCGATCTTCTTTGAGTGTGCAGAGCTGCTTTTGCATCTCTCTGACTTGGGACTGATGTATTTCGGGGGCAAGGTATCCTTTTGAGCGAAGCTCATTCAGCTTTAGAATTGTGGCGTTTATCTCCGCAATCTTCTGACTGATCTGCATCGCCGTTTTATTATTTCGCTTGTATTTCTGTGTTGCGCTTTCAAGTTTGGCGATAACTTGACCGAGGATGTTCTCTTGCCCGAATCGTAGCTTATTCACCACTGATAGGAAACCGTCATAGATTCGTTCTTCGCTGTAGTAGTTGGAATTGCATGATTTTGTGTTTTCCTCATGCTTGGCGCAGACCCATTTGACTCCACCGCTCCGAATCTTTCGGCGATAGAAAGAGCCGCATTCGGTACATCGAATGCGGCTCGTAAGGGGGTAGGTATTGAATGTTATTGATTTGGTGAACTGCTCTTTTCGCTTTTGGAGGAGGACTTGCGCTTTATCAAATATATCTTTCTCGATAATGGAAGCGTGTGTGCCGGTGGCATAGTACATATCTTCTTCGCCGCGGTTCTTGGATTGCTTGAACGGCACAGTCGTGTCACGGTATGTTTTCTGATAGTGGCAGTCTCCGATATACCTTTCGTTGGAGAGCATATAGGAGATTTTAGTGGATTTCCATTTTTCTTTGCCGTTTTTTGTGGGGATACCTCGCTCGGTCAGCACCTTTGCAATTTCCGTTGTAGACATACCGTTGAGATAGGAGTGGAATATCCATCGCACGATATCGGCCTCGGGAGGATACTCCACAAGTTGCTTGTTTTCAAGTCTGAATCCGTATGGTGCGTTACTGTCTACATAGATGCCGAGTTCCATTCGTTTGACGATAGACAGGCGTTGATTTTGAGAAATTGCTTTGGATTCTTCTTGAGCAATTGCGGTGAAGGTATTGAGCAGCATCTCATCGCCGAGGGACTGAGTATTGATGCCTTCTTTCTCAAAGATTATGCCGACGCCGAGAAATTTCAGCTTTCTCACATACTCCAAGGCCTCTTTTACATTTCGTGCGAACCGGGACACCGATTTTGTGATAATGAGGTCCAGTTGATGTAATTCGCACATGCGGATCATCCGTTGGAACTCGGGGCGATTTTTGGCTTTCATGCCGCTGATGCCTTCATCAGCAAAAATCTCAACCATGTTCCACTCGTTCTTTTTCTTCTTTGCAAGCCTGGTGTAATAATCAATTTGAGTTGCGTATGAGTTTAGCTGATCCGCAGAAGAGGAGGAAACTCGACAGTAGGCTGCCACTCGCAGTAACTTAATTCCTTGCCTTGATATCGGGGATATCAGCATCGGCTTTGCCATCGTTTTCTCTCCTTTCCTTGGTGGGGAGGTTGCGCATACATTTTATGCGCAACCTCTTTTCAACACAACATTATATCCATAGAACCGCACAAGTCCAGCAGAATCTTGATATTTTTCAAACTTTTCAGTCTGCGATTATAATATCGGCACCGGTGAGTTTCTTATAGTATTTTTTTGCTCTGCTGTACTCCTGGATACTGATTTTGCCGTCATCACGAAGGCTTTTCAGTATGGCGATAATCCGAAGGAAGTTTGCGGACTTGGTCTGTTTCTCTGCTATCATTTCCTGTTCTCCTTCTTTTCTTCGTAGTATTCTTCGTCCTTAACGCCTCTCATGAAGCTCTCAATTTCTTGAGCGGAGTCCACCTTGGGGAACTTATGAAGGGCTTGCCCGATTTTACCGGAGTAGGACTTAGAGATGGCTCTCGGGTCCAGAATTGACACGACGCCGGTATCGCTTTCACAGCGAATGAGTCTTCCCACGCCCTGACGGAGTTTGATCAGCATATTGGGGGTGCAGTATCTGTCTACGAAATCTCCGACGCTGTCGCAGTTATTCTTCTTTTCCTCCATGAGAGCGCTTCTCATCGGGAATGGCAGTCGAACAATAATTACGGATGAAAGACAGTCACCTACACAGTCAACTCCTTCCCACATAGAGCCGGAAGCAAAAAGTATACCGTTCTTCGATTTTTTGAAATCGGTAATGGCATTTTTATTGCTGCGGGTCATGCAGATGGTATCGTATGCGGTCAGTCTGTCCCGCAGAAGGTCGTGTACAAGGTTGAGCGTTTTATAGGATGTGAAGAGGATTGCCGTATGACCGTTTGTGGCTTTGATAATCCCATAAATCTCGTCGGCGATGGCTTTGAAATAGTCCTCGCTGTCATTGTCCGGAGTGGGCATCCCCGTTGGAATGTACAGCCTTGTGTGGTTAGTGTAATCAAAAGGCGATTCTGTACGGGACTCCAAGAGCAGGCGATGCGGAATAAAGTCCAATCCGTTTTCCGCTTTGAAGTACTCAAAATCCGTTCCATCCGAAAGTGTACCGGAGGTCAGCACATGGCTCACATTTCTGTCCCAAATTTTACTCCGGAAAATGTTGTTGATATCCTTGGGGGTACTGCATAACGAGAGAAGCCCATTTTCATCCGTATCCAACCAAATGGTGGACTTACTTGTCTTATTGATAGCAGCAATCGCCGTTTTTAAGTAGCTGCCGGTTACGGTGATACCGTAATTGCGTTTGATCTTCATACCTTCGATTTTATCGATGAGGTACATAATCTTGTTGAGTTTGGCTGTCTGAAACACCGACAGAGAAATAATATTTCCTCGTTCTTCTTCGATGTCGCCGTGCTGCTTCTTGCGAAGGCTGTTGAACAGGGCATCGTTTTCCTTGATGATATTTGCGAGAAATTCTTTGTACTTATCCCTGTTGGCCTTGGTTGAACAAAGAATTTTTACTGCATTTACATAGCGGGGGATGTCTTTTTCTCCGATTCTCTCGCCAAAGGTGTCTTCGGCCGCTTCTTTGAACTTATGCGCTTCATCCACGACCACAAAGCAACTCTCGCGCAGCAGAGGTGGATGGTCGTCTGTCTTCGTTTTTTGAGACATGAGGTACATATTATGGTTTGTAACTTGAAAGTCCAGGTCGGGAAGGTCGTACATCCGTTTAGCAAATTCGTTGTATGTACATTCCTTCTTTCGCGCGCAGCCTGCGCATGTTCCCTTAATACAGATTCGGCTCTTAATCGCTCCGCTGATGCGATATCTGTCCAAATCAATTCCCGCACGCAGATTACTCATCTGCTCGAGTGTTTCAATGGTGGTCTTGTATTTTTCGGGATACATACGGATATTCTTGAGAAAGTCATCGAAACGATAACGGCAAAGGTAATGCTCTTTCCCTTTACGAAGTACCGCGGTCAGCGGACGCTCGATAATGTAATAGTCTAAGAGCATTTTGGAAAGGTTGGGGATTTCACGCTCCACCAATGCTTTCTGCAATTCAATGCTCGATGTGGTGATGGTTACGGGCAGGTTCTGCCTGTAAGTAATGCCGTTGTGGTGTTTTGCTACAATGGCTGCCACCAAATAAGAAAGAGTTTTGCCTGTTCCGACCTCCGCCTCACAGAGAGCAACCTGCTTTTCGGTAAAACCGATATACATCTTCTTTGCAAGGGAAATCTGTTCTTCCCGAATGTTATATCCGTTATTGGGGAGAACAACACGGAAGATTGAGTCAATAACCGCGAGGGGATCGTCCGCAAAGCGATTGAGGTGTCTCATGTCTCCGGTGTATTTCACGGAGTAAAGAATATGGGGGATCAGCCGTTTGTAGGATGCTTCGGTGTAGAGATTATCGGGATTCTTGGTAATAACGAAAGAGGCGAGACCGGTGCTCATATCGATGGCAATGTAATCCACCTTATGACGCAGGTTTGCGTGATAAATAATATATCGGTTTTCAAAAGTAAAATCGTAGGTGCCGCCTTTATGGGCTTTCCCCGCGTTTTGGTATGCTTCAAAGGTTTCGTTGTCGCTATAAGTAATTTCAAACATTTCTAATGTCTCCTTGTTTCTTAGTGATTAAGATTTGTTTGAGCGACAGAATGGTATGCAGGAGCATTGCTGCTCCTGCGCAGTAGTTCCATCGCTTAAACACAAATAATTCGTTATTGAGCTTTGGATTTAAGGATGTCGAGTATCTCGCAGCATATTTCCCCGAGGTCAGATTCGCCATGGGGGGAACGAGCATCATATATGGTGTAACAGACATGGTTTTCAGCCTGAAACAACATATCCCGCCTTCCGGCGAGCTGCTTTTTTGCAGAAGTATCCTTTGTTCTCCACCGGAGTCATGGCCAATCGAAATTATGCTGTACCTCTTTCGACTCGGCGCAGAATGTATCGCTCATCCACTTGCGTGGAGTCATGGCGCTTCTGTCCGACAGCTTTCCTTTTACGGTCCGGTGAGTTTATACCTCGGCATCCTTTCGTTATTCGGTTTTCAAGGTGCAACAGAGGCTGTTTGAGTCCTCTCATTCCTTATTTGGGAAAAATCCAAAGGCTCACAACCAAAAAATCAGAAAATTTTTTTCAGTTTCTCGAAAATGGCTTTTTTGCGCTTGCTCACCGCCTGCTGTGTCATACCGAGATGCTTGGCAATCTCTTTTTCGCTCATAGAGGATTTGGACAGGTACAGACAGTGGATGATATGGTATTCTTCTTTTGTGAGGGTCTGCAAAGCCTTTTTCAAAATTTCGAGGTCGAGGTGGTGCATCGCCTCGGCTTCCAAATCGACATCTTCATCCGCAACCGTATCAAGCAGTTCGAGGTCATCCTCGCCGGGAACTGAAACAAGCGCATTTGCCGACACAACTGTAATGTTCAGCTTAGTCATCACTTTGTAGCGGTAACGATCCCGTTCCCGCTGTGCTGCACATGCCGTGATCATTTTGGGTTCTGCTTCAATTCCAATCTTGTTGCCGTTTTCATCAATGTCTACATGGAAGCATCTTGACCTTCCGTTTTCTGTCTTGAGGAAGTCATACAATGCCTTCCCTTCCAGCAGGGTGTATCTGATTTTTCCGTCCGTAGACAAATAAATGCCGTTATTGTCTTTGATATAGAATTTGGTACTCACTTTCGTAATCTCCTTAAATTTTTGAATTTTGGGTGAAATCAAAAATTCGGGAGATTACGGATATCCGGCTATGTAGCACTGCCACTTTTCCACTGCATTTTCTCCTTTGCGGTTCGGTGTAGTGAAACAGTCGGCAACATAAAATACTTCCGTTATATTTAGAAACATAAAAATAAGAAGTCCTTTCCCAGGCAAGCCGAGGAAAGGACTCCAATTACCGTACAAGTATTTTTGCGCACAAAAAAGCGCCGTACAAATCAAGACCAATAGATATGGTTTTCCATTCTATTCAGTCTCAACCTTGTACGGCGCTTGGAAATCACGGTCTTTCGACCGGCTCTGCTTGCACGAATTAAAGTCTGTTATTCAATTGTTTTCGGCTTCAATATAAGCCGTCATAGATTTCGCTGTCGATTTCATAGATGTCATCTATCGGAATTACGGTTTTGTCGGTGAATACCAGCTTGCGCTCATATTCGTCAACACGCTTGATTACTCCGGTATGCGTCACATACTCTCCGCCGTTCTTTTTACTGTCCGGATTGAAGTAGGTCACGGATATTTCCGGCTGCTCATCGGACAGTGAAACGGCGTAGTTCAGCTTATCGTTCAGTGTACTTATTGTGCCATCATCAAGCTCTATACGCTCGTCCGTCAGCCGTCCGGCTTCCTTTACCTAATCGTCATATCCGGTCAGCGCCGCAAACGGAGAAAAGGACGCAGCACGGTTTATTCGGGGCATACGCTGCCGTGTTGTCAGCTCGTGATGCGGAAGCTTTATGATATCCGCATACAGTTCTTCTGCTTTTTCGCTCACGCCTTATGACCTCCGACCTGTTCGTTGCGTTCCCGGGCTGTTGCACCTTTCTGAAAGTTCATACCTTTCAGAATTGCGTTCTTGCCGAACCGCTTCTTTATGCCGATAATCGTTTTCTGCATTTGTTTTTCCTGTTCGAGAGCCTGCCTTTCGGATTGCTCTCTCTTTTCCTTTTCAACAGGGTCATCGAAAAGTGATATTTGCTCGGTAACGGCTTCGTTTTTAACATCGCTTTCTCTGACGAGCTTACAGGTCGCAACCGTAATGCGGCGAACAAGCAAATCCTTGTTTATGATGCGGTCAAACAGGTTCATTGTTGCTTCTGTTATGATGTGCGACGAAGATGTCTTTTTCTCTAAATTTGCCGTTCCGTGCGCGTGTTTCGGTACTTTGCGTCCGTAGCGGTCGGTTGTAACATCTCCGTGATACTTTGCGCTGATTTTCGGATCGGTCAGATTTTCTATATCATACCCGATATCGAGCACGATTTGGTCGGTCACAAGTCCTTTATCCACAAGGTCAAGCACATGTTGGTCAATCATTTCACGGACAATCAGCTTTGTTTTTTCGTAGTTATACGGACATTTGAGTACCTGTCCCACGCTTAAACTGTTGGAGGACGGCTTATACGCCTTTATATCGGCTATAGTGGTCGGCTCCCAACCCCAAGCGCGGTCGATAATCAACTCCGCATTAACGCCGAACAGCTTAAACAGCTTTGCCTCGTCATAATGCGAGCAACGGGCAACATCGCCCATAGTATACATATAGTTCGCTTCAAGCTTTTTGGCAATACCGCTGCCGAGCATCCAAAAGTCAGTCAGCGGCTTATGTGTCCAAAGCTCTTTGCGGTATGACATCTCATCAAGCTCGGCAATACGGACGCCGTTCTCGTCAGCAGGCATTTTCTTTGCAGTGATATCCATTGCAATTTTGGCGAGGTACATATTCGTTCCGATGCCTGCCGTTGCGGTAATGCCGGTGGTTACAAGGACATCTTTTATCATTGTCTGTGCGAGTTCTCTCGCAGTGCATTTGTAGGTTGACAGGTAATGCGTAAGATCAATGAACACCTCGTCTATGGAATACACATGGATATCCTCTGGAGCAATGTATTTGAGATAGATATTATAGATCCGAGTGCTGTATTCCATATAGTAAGCCATTCTCGGCGGTGCGGCAATATAGCTGAGAGCCAGGGAGGGGTTTCTTGCGAGCATGACGGCGTTATACGATTCGCAATTGAGTTTATGATGCGGTGCATTGTATTTACGCTGCCGATTGATTTGTTCAACCTTTTGGATTACCTCAAAAAGCCTTGCCCTGCCGGGAATACCGTAGGCTTTGAGCGACGGCGTTACCGCAAGACAGATAGTTTTCTCGGTTCTTGTGACATCCGCCACCACAAGATTTGTGGTAAGCGGATCAAGCCCGCGCGTGACGCATTCCACGGAGGCATAAAAGCTCTTTAAGTCAATGCAAAGATAGGTTCTGTCCACTTTTATGCCTCCGTTTCCTTATATCGCTCTTTGCAGATAAATCATATCTGTAAGCCTTACTCCGCATTCATAAATCGGGTGATCATAGTTGTCTATAAAAAAGTTCTTAATGCTGTGCGTTTTTACAAAACCGCATTTTTCATAAAACGGAACGGTTAACGGACTGTCGCCTGTACCTACCTGCAACAACGAATACTTTCCTTTATACTTTTCGGCAATGTATTCCACCATTTTCTTTGCATAACCGTTTCGCTGAAATTCCGGCTTGGTTGCAATGTTCTTGATTTCAAGAATTCCGTTTCCTTCGTCAGTAACAATACACTCGCATTTCACACCGCCGTCATCCAAAACATACATAGTGCCTCTGTCTATATACCGGTCTATCATGCTTTCCTGCTCATCGGCTAACAGAAGCAACGGAAGATAATCTTTTTTATTTTGTTTTACTTCTCGTATCTTCATAACCGTACACCTTTTTTAGCCTTTCTCACAATATACGGATTTATGAGTAAGATGTTTCTTTTTAACCGTCTGAAATAGGCGAGATTCAGCGGTTCCTCCAGCTTGCATTTGCGGCACTTGACCTGAACATATCCGCTTGTCAACTCGTATATTTCTTCAAGGCGAAAGCCGCAGACGGGACATCGCAGCGTCCTGCTTTTCAGTTTTTTTACTTCTTCACGGGATTTCCGTATCTTTTCGGCAACCTCGGGTGTGAGTTGACCGTATCTGCTGTCGTATAAAATCTCTCCGGTCATTTCGCACCTCCGAGTTGCAAATCGTTCTCCAAGTATACGGTCAGATCACGGGGCATCAGAAGCCCCAATGTTTTAAGCCGTATAACCAAAGCCTGAAAGGATACGCCCATACAGTCAGCCATTTTGCGAAGCTTCAGCTTGTCCTCCGGGGCAAAGACATTCCAACCGTATACGGGCAATCCGTTCTCGCATTTGTACTTTTTCATAACCTTTCGCAAAATGAACCGGGGCATAAGAAAAACCGACGAAAGCCTGTCGGCTTGCGTTTCGGAAAAAGACATCAATTCCTTTTGTTCTTTTATTGTATACACTCGCTCGGGATCAAATTCGTTATGAAAGCACCCGACATCCTGCATAGGATTTTGTTTTGCAATAACGCTGTGCGCGCCCTCATGTCCGAGTGTAAATCTGCGTCGGCTGCTTTCGTTTTCGTGTAACAACACTTTGTCCATAACAACCGTTCCTTTCGGAAACACGACCTGTATTCGTTCCTCGTTACGGGAAACCCACAACGGTCGCTTTCCGTTGGAAAGAAAGGCAATCTTGTTCGGATCATCTTCCGCAATGTTTTCGTAAACTACGGTAAGTCCCAAATAATCCGTAACCAAGCCCTCTATATCCACGCATAGAGCGTTATAGCGTTTGGTCTTTCGGAGATACTCTTTTACGATTGTTTCGCCGAGTTCTTCAAGCTCTCCGAATGAGATATAGCTTCTCAAGTGGTGTCCACCTCCGTCTGAATCGGCTCAACATACCATTTGCCGCCGATTCGGTATAGATATTTTTCCGCACTACCGATCAACACCGTGTAGCGAATTCCTTCATACTCATCTTCAGAGGTGCAGCAGTGAAGCGTTTTCCGGATATCAAAGGCTCTGCCGTCATGCCAATAAATCCGAACCGGCTTTATTGCACCGCCGACGAGCACCTGATAATCCACATTGACATAGACCTTTTCCAAGTTTGGCACCTCCCGATATACTTTACAGCCCTTTAATTACATTCTGCGCCACGCCCTGTATTTGCAGATCGTAGACTTCAATATCCTTGTACTTCTTCTCTTTATTAGCCGAGCGAAGAACGGCACAGTTCTTTTTCTTATTCCAATAGAAGTATTTCAGATTGTTCAGTCCCTCAAAGAGAGCCACCACAATATCTCCTTCATTTGCGTCCGTCTGCTTACGGACAACGATCCAATCTCCGTCCTCAATACCGGCGTCAACCATAGAATCGCCGTTTGCTTTGAGCAGAAAGAGGTCGCCCGTGCCGAACACGGTTTTCGGCAGCTTCACATATTCAAGCACCCGTTCTTCTTCGGGAAGTCCGATGCCGCAGGAAACAGAGCAATCAAGGATAACTGCATTGTTTCCCGGATCGGTATATTTGCGCGTAACATCGGTTCTGATCTCGGAGCCGTCATAATCTATCATGCCGCGCTCGGACATATCCAGCAGATACCGGTATACCGTCGCCCTTGTAACGCCGACAGCACCGGCAATTTCAGAGGTAGAGGGAGACTGCCAATATTCAAGGTAGTATTCTTCTGCGAATTTCTTTATTTCATTCATAAGCTCGGGGTCTTTAGAACGCATTTTACCGTCCTCCGTTCTATGTGATACAGTCTGTATCGGATAGGCTTATTATAGCAGAAGATTATATTCTTTGCAATAGGTTTTCGTTATTCAATTTATAGGTGTCAGATTTTTTCGACAGTAGTAGATTGCACGGAAAAGAGGAATGAAAAAACGCCTGACTTCGTAAGAAATCAAGCGATATAATCATCTGTAAATTCTATACAGCATTTTATCAAATTGTTCTGCTTCAGCCTTTGTTTCATTTGAATCTTCGGATTTCTTCAGCATATCAAATGTGCTTTTACAGCCGATATATGAGGCACCAAGTTTTTTTGCAAGTGCGATACTTGCTTTATTATATTTGTATGCGTTGTAGGCGATATATTCGTAATCTGTTTTTTCGAATAGTTTGTTTACAAGTACTTGGCATGTTTCGAAGCCGTATCCTTTGCCCGGATATTTTTCCGCCAAGTCTATGCCTATTTCAGGTGTTCCATCAAGGTTTTTAAATTCAGTATATCCAATAAAATCATTGGCTTCGGAATAAATAAGAAATACAATGTGGTATTTGTCTTCAAGTGCTTCTTCGCATTCTTTTTTCATAAGATGTTTGATGTTTTCCGGAGCGTTTAATGTGCCAAGCATATGGTTTAACAGCAAATCCACCTTGTCTGATGTCAGAGGAGAAAGCGCAACTCTTTCTCCAAATAATGGCTCATTGCCGAACAACTTCAAAAGTTCATTACGATTCAATTTGTTCCTCCTGCATTTCGGCTTTTATTTTTGATGCTATCTCAACAAAAAATGATGTGTCATAGGGGTGAGAAAAACTTGATTCCATCACATTCGCAATAATCGAAGAAATTTGGTATACATCCATATTGGAGCGAAGCATCTCAGAAATAGTTCTTGATTCATAATCATATTCATCATTAGGAGCACCGAGTTCCAAAAGATTTTCGCAGTCAATTTCATCAACATGTTTTTTTACTATCATGTAAAGACTATATTTTTCTCCCGAATTATAACTGTCATCTGGCCTTGCGAATCCGATTATACTTTTTATCTCTCCGTATTCATACGGAAGATCATCTTCTGTAGCTGATTCTATATTAACTACCTTTACAATTTTCGTCCTTCCATGCTCACCGACAGGTACTTCAACATTATCTCCGATTTCTATGCTCTTATCGTCTGTCTTATAGTAATACTGCTTACCACCGAACTCGAACTCACATGAGCAAAGTATTATTTTCCTTGAACAGTCGCAATTAAAAACATATAAATCCGGTATATCAAGAATGTTCCGGATTTCTTCGGAATATGAATCAAGCCACTTGTCATATCCGTCGATCAAATCACCGGTTATATGATACTTCTTTTTTTCAGAGTCTGTTATTTTTAAACTCCATGAACCAACATCCAAGAAGTGATCATCTGCCACAGCGACCGATAAATGAGAACACAGTTTGCTCATCCAATTGATAGCGTAATCGGATTTTATTTTATGATATTCTTTAGATATAATTTTATCATCAAAGTTATAACGGGTGATGTATACTCGTCCGTCACAAGTGATAGTAAGTCGTTGAGCTATTTCTTCGTCCAAATCAGTGTGCGGACGGAAACCACAATCGTCCGAATACAACGAAAATTTCCGTGGCATATTCTTTATAAACGGAAGTGCCCGCCTTTTAAGAGCGTTATTATAAACCTCAATAACATAGCCAGGATTGCGTGATGCCTGTATGATCTCAGACATATGAAACATTCTGTTTCTTGTGATTCCTTGATTATCGCATTCTTTCCATAGGTCAAGCATCTGCGAAAAGTGCTTTTCAGTCATTCATTGTTCACCCGATTCCTAAATGGTTTTACGCCCGTGCTTCTATCGCAGATTTCAGCATTTCCGCGTATTGGTCTTTTGCTTTGGCGGGAGATAAAATTTGCACCTTACCTCCGAAGCCGAAGACCCAACCATAAAAAGTGGGGCTTAGTTCTACATTCACAAACGCTCGGAACGATGTCATATCGTATGCTGCCGTTGTTACATCCTCGCCGAAGCGTTCAATAATATATTTCATTATACTGTTATCACAACGGAGGGTAACTTCGCATTCTTCACAACCATACATTTGAAATACCGATTTTGCGTAATCTGCAATATTGAAATCAGCAGGCTTGGGTATAATATCGTCTTCTAAGATCGTTGGTGATTTTGTTATTCGGTCAACACGAAATCCACCAATACCATTATGCTTTTCAGAATATCCGACGACATAATAAAAATCACCGCTCCATATTAAAGCGTAGGGACTGAAAACATACGGATTTCCGGCATTCTTCAGCTTCTTTTCTTTTTTTACATTGTATTCAAAGTACAAAAACGAGATTTTCTTTCCGCTATTTATGGCTTCGTTAATCGTATCAACAATGTAATAGATCATTTCGTTGTCGGGCTTAATCCTGTCAGTGGGGCATAGGTTTCGTTTAAGCTGTTCTGCTTGATGCTTGCTTGCGAACGAGGTGAGTTTTGCAACCAAAGCCTCACTTTTCTTTTCGGTTATGAACTTGGAGGATTCAACAGCGTCTATAAGCAGTTTTAATTCCGGCAGTTCAAATGTGCGGCCTGCAATGTAGTATTTGTTCTGTGTTGAGTTTATAACATCAATGTCCACACCGTATGCCTGCAGCACCTCAATATCAGCTTTTATAGTCGTTCTATGTGAAGATATCCCGTATTGATCAAGCAATATTTTTATCAACTCAGTTGTTGATAACGGATGATCTTCATCTGAGTATTGTTCAAGTATTCTCAGAAGATATAAAACTCTTGCCTTGGTTTCCACAATAATGCTCCTTCATATTATGTGACAATGGTGTTATTCGCTCTGCACAGGTATATAAACCTTCTCGAGCGGTATCATTCTCTGATACTTTTCTGATAGGCGCTCATAGTGTGCAAGTATAAGATCGACTAAATTACTACCATCTATGCCTCGAATAATAGGATTGTTATCGAGGTATTTTCTTGCGTTTTTTGTGTAATTGGAAAGTGTTACAAATGTACCGTAATCTCCTTCTCGAAGCGCTCCTTTAAGAGATTGTAAAACAGATTCTTTTATATCACCGTCTTGGCTTTTCACTTGAACAAGGATTCGAGGAGGCAGTTCGTCTTTATAAGCCGTGATATCTACACCGCCATCGCCGCCATGAGGCGATAGGTTGGTTCTGTATCCCATCGCTCTAAGCAAGTCAGCAACAAATTCTTCAAGGTCATATCCCTTTAAGTTTTTGCTGAGTTCTTTCAGAATAAAGTCTTTAGTGCTTTCTTTTATATCCTCAGCAGTTGCGCCGATTGTCTCATCTTCTGTATCTGCAGTATCCTTCTTAAAGTTATCGTCAAGCGCTGCAACAAACTCATCAGAGTAATTTTTAATGAGAAACAAAGACAAGAAAGATCCGGACTCATATAATGCACCTTGTGAAAACAAGGTGCGCGGCAGGTGCTTAATCCATCTTACTTTGCGCTGCTGCACATATTCCGGCGCAGAGGGGACATATTCGTATTCTCCCTCAACAACACCAATATTGATTTTTCTATCACTCTTAGACGGGAAAACAATATAATCTCCGGCCTGAACTTCGTAAATAAAACGATATAGCATGCCTGCGCTGTTAGCAATTGCTTGTTTTTTGCTCTGCGGATACACAGTCGCATAATGTTCTTTGAATGCCTCTCGTGTATTCTCTATAGCCTTTAAGTCACCGAAATCCTTCCAGCCAATCGCAATAACATCTTTGTGTAGAAACAAGTAGTCATCTTGGGTATGTACTCCCCATACCTTTTTATCTTCGTTGCTCATGCTTAACCCCCGTCAATTCTTATTCCGCTGTTTTTCTATTTTTAATTGCAACACCTGCATATGCTGCAATAATCAATACAAGTACTATGCCAACCGCTGTTATAAAGATATACTTATTTGCAATGATCCATTTTCCAACCATTATTGCACCATATGTAATCGCCCAGAAGACAAAGTAAAACAGGGCGCGGACTACCCAATGTAGTATCGATCCTATCTTTCCGCCGGATATGTATCCGTCACTATATAAATCACCAATAAATCGATATGCACATCGAAATGCAAACTGAGAAATAACCACTATTATTAAGTGCTCATACAGAGCATTTATGGGCAGTCCCAGGGGATCGGTTATTCTATCAAAAAAGAACTTGAGTATTTCGGTCAATGTAATCTCCTTTGCTATATCATAAATTCTAATTATAGTTTCATGTTGATTGAAACAAAGTCATTATACCATATTAGTGTGATTTTTTCAATGCTTTTTAAGAGTTTTCGCCCTGTGCTGTCGGAAAACAACGACAATAAAACGCAATAAAATCACACCGTTTCATAAATATTAAAGGTGCTACCGGTTGAAACGATTGCACCTTTAAATTGCTTTTCAGCTTATGACTTTTTAATGCTGCGGAACATCTTATCTATACATCGTTTCTTTTGTTCGTAATTCGGGTGGACATACAAATTCAAAGTTGTGCTTATGTTCGAATGCCCCATGGCTGAATCTGCTGCCGCTTCGATGTATTGATAAAGCTCTGGCACAGAAACATCCATCAAATGAGCCAGTGAGCTTTCCATTCCCTCGCGAGATGTAGTATCAATAACCATACACGTTCCTCTTTCTTCTTTCGGGCAGATCTTCGGCAGGATTTCAAGAAAGTGCTAACCGATCTTCTCGGCGTCATAGCCATTGGCCCTGCAGATGAACCGGACGGTATTCGGCAGCAGCACATGATCCTTCGTTTCCTATGTTTTGTATTTTTGCCACTCTTCGTATTCTTTGTTCGTGATTTGCATAATTATACTTTATCCCATAAAAACAGCCGGGACACCCCGGATTCCACAACTTACCCCTCAAGCGGCAAAATCGGCAGAGGAATAATTAAAAAGTTCAAATACTTCCACCTCCTTTTCCCGTAGCACTTGACTTTAGACTGATTTTGTGCTATAATTAGTCTATATTTAGACTAAGAGGAGGTCAAGCATGGATAGCTCCGTTATTTATTTGGATACCTATGTTTTGCAGCAGGACATGAGAATCAGACTCCCCAAAGCCATATTAGCCAATCTTGGAGTCGAGAAAGGTGTCAGTAAATTTGATGTGTTTCTCGACACCAAGAACAAGGAGTTAATACTGCGGCTAAATAATGATCCGGAGGAGAGGTAAAAGATGCGATTTATTGGAAACAAAACTCAACTGTTAGACAATATCAAAGAGGTAGTGGACAAGCATGCTCCAGAGGCTCATTCTTTCTTTGATATTTTTTCAGGAACCGCTTCTGTAGCAAGGTTCTTCAAACAGTGGTATGAAATTTATTCAAACGACCTTTTATACTTCTCCTATTGCTTACAGAGAGCGACTATCGAGAACCCTTGCAAGCCAGCTTTTGAACTGCTCTCACAGGCCCTTGGCATAAATGATCCCATTTCATATTTTAATGAAATGAGCACAGAATGCATGGAGTCATTACCGGCAGAGAGACGTTTTTTTCAAAACAATTATGCTCCGATTGGTGGACGAATGTATATAACTGACTCTAATGCATTAAGAATAGACTTTGCTCGTAACACCATAGAGGATTGGAACCATGCTGGTTTACTTTCTCCAGATGAATACTACTATCTTGTTGCGTGTGTAGTCGAAGGGGTTCCCTTTGTGTCTAACATTGCAGGAACTTATGGAGCATTCAACAAAACATGGGATGTCAGGGCGAATAAGCTGTTTGTATTAATTGACCTGCCTGTTGTTAATAACAGCTTGAATAACAAATCCTTTAACGAAGATGGAACAATTCTATTGCAGCGTATTTCTGGCGATATCCTTTATATCGATCCGCCCTACAACGAAAGACAGTATCTCCCTAACTACCACGTTTTGGAGACAGCTGCTAAGTATGATTTCCCAACGTTAAGAGGAGTTACAGGCCAAAGACCATATGAAATGCAACGTTCTGACTTCTGCTCCAAGAAAACAGTGGTGAGTGCATTCGATAGACTGCTTGAAAATGCACGATTCCAACACATAATTCTAAGTTATAACACGGATGGAATAATGACCTTGGAAGAAATCGAAGCGACTATGAAAAAACACGGTGTTCCAGCAACGTTTGAGGTGAATTTCATTCCTTACCGTCGCTTTAAGAGCAAAAGCATTGTCACCAGAACAGAAGAGCTCAAAGAAATGCTGGTCTATATCCAGAAAGAGGTGTAACGGTGCCAGATTATATTAAAAGCCCTATGAACTATACAGGCGGGAAATACAAGATACTTGAACACATTATTCCAAGTTTCCCGGCGGAAATGAATAACTTCGTTGATCTCTTTGCCGGTGGCTTAAATGTCGGAATAAATGTTCAAGCGACCACCATCTATGCAAATGATCAAATTACGTATTTGGTAGAATTGTATAGAATGTTCCAAGATACTCCTACCGATTCACTGTTGAAGCAAATTAAAGACCGGATTGCTTATTATGGCCTTTCTCAGACAAACGCCGATGGGTATAACGCATTGCGAGCAGAATATAACAGATCACGCTCTCTGTTAGATCTATTCGTCTTAACATGCTATTCATTCAACCACCAGATCCGGTTTAATAGCAAACACGAATTCAACACTCCTTTTGGTAAAGAGCGGAGTTCTTTTAACGACTCTATAGAACGAAACCTTATACTGTTTTGTAATGCTCTGCACAAAAAGAACATTATTCTTTCGACGGGCGACTTTCGTGATTTTGATTTTTCTCGTTTGTCCAAAGGGGATGTAGTTTATTGTGATCCACCTTACCTCATCACCACCGGTTCATACAACGACGGAAAACGTGGTTTTAAAGACTGGACAACAGCAGAAGACTCAGACCTTCTGACTCTGTTAGATAGGCTTCATGAGCAAGGCATTCTATTTGCACTTTCTAACGTCTTTGCCCACAAGGGCCAAACAAACGATGCCCTAATAGAATGGAGCAAAAAGTACAATGTTTTATATATTGATAAAACCTATGCAAATTGCAGCTACCACTTTAAGGATCGGGGCACTAAAACCGTTGAAGTGTTGATTACAAACTATGATTGGGAGGGACCGAAATGCGAGCAGATGACCTTGGTGCTGTAAAAAGTAAGCTTTATGAGGAGTCTGAACCATTTCTTGCTGTACATCCAAACTATGATCTACGTCTCCTTCCTTCATGGGTTAAAGAGGACATTGAAGAGGCTCGTGTTTATGGAAACAGCAAAAAAGGAGTCATTTTGCCAGATGGTCGGAAGTATCATCTTGATAACCATCTAAATGATATGACAGGAAAGGAATGGACGTTTTTTATCAACTCTGTTTTTTCCACGCACTTCCCAACATCTGGGAAAGAAGCATATGCTCATCACATAAGAAAAATACACCCAACGCCAAAGCCTCCTCAGCTAATGAGAGACTTGATACAGTTCTTCACGAAAGAAGGAGAGCTGGTATTTGACCCCTTTATGGGTGTTGGCGGAACCCTTCTTGGAGCAGCACTATGCAATAGAATAGCCGCTGGCATTGACCTTAACCAAGATTATATAGACGCCTATTTCAAGGCTGCTTCGGAACTATCGTTACAAGGCTTTCATACAGAATGCGGAGATTGTTTATCGGTACTTAAAGATAAAACCAAAATGGATTCTTTGACAGCCGGTAAACCAATTAGCCTTCTCCTGTTTGACCCCCCTTACTCCAACATGATGAGCAAGGAAAAAACCGGTGCTGATATTGCTGTATATGGAAAAACGTCAACCCCTTTTTCAGATTCCGATTGTGATCTTGGTAACATGGAAAGGCCTATGTTCTTATCAAAACTGAAAGAGTCCGTCAAACTGGCTTTGCCTTATATCAAGTTTCGTGGATACGTTGTGCTGTTCATAAAGGATCTTCAACCAAGCAAAAAAGAGCCCAATTTACTTCATGCAGATGTTGTAAATGAGCTAAACACGATTCCAAATCTATACTACAAAGGTATGAAAATATGGGCAGATGAGTCAACCAAACTATACCCGTATGGATACCCATTTAGCTTTGTGGCAAATCAAATTCATCAATACATTCTTGTATTCAGAAAGGAGAAGTGAGCAATCACTTCTCCTTTTTGAATCGGTACAAAACATATTTTTCTAAGTCTGCTATAGGGCGAAGATCACAATCGTACATTACATAATTATCAAGGTATCCTTGATTCTCTATTTTGCCCTTTCTCATCATATCATTGTATGAAAACCAACCAAGAACAACAACTGTGTTGCTATTACGGTATAATCTCACAGAAATATAGATGTCCTTTGGATGCGTTTTCGCTTGTTCAACCATTTCTAATGTGCGTATATGGAAATCCTCAGTACGAGTCTTTACATCAATTTTTAACTGTTCGCTATCATTGACAAGCAAAAAATCATACTCATCTCGTTCATCGAATGATGAAGTGTCTTCAATAAAACTGATGTGATTTTCAATCAGCAAAAGCTTTATTGCCTTCTCGCCAAGCTTCCCCTCGAACATCTTCTTTTCTTTGTTGCTTAGTCCTCCGGGATGGAAATCATGCCTGTTTGAGGTAAATGCTCTGGATTTTTTAGCATAGGAAACTGCCTCATCATAGAGGTCGCCAGTTATCTCATATTTTGATCGGATAATCAAATCCTCACTCCCGTTCCCGCAAAGCACCTTCTTATACACTGCGGAGCATTTTTGTTAATTATTATGCGACCATTATTCGCAAGATAAAAGAGAACTTTTTCATGCGGGATCGACAGGCAGTTGCCGCCAAAAATACTAACGCAGCGCATAATCGTAACGTTACCATATTCGGGGTATATATACTCCTGCTCGATGCTATCATAGTTTTCTATTTCTTCGATGCCAAGCTGAAGTGTAGAAAGCATTTTCCCTTCAACAAGGAGAATAAAGTTCGTCTCTTCGTCATAGAGAACTACATCTGGCAAGTATAAGTTAATTCCGTTACGATCCTTTTTAGGTAAAGTAACAAGGCGGCCCGCTTTTGTTCTAAAATAACCACGTTCACAACCGGCATGGTTTTCGTATACGCAATACATGCCATGATACATTGTTTGCACGTGAAGAAGAATATCCGCCATTTTCTCAGACTTCTTCTCATAGTGCCAATACAACTCCGGCAAAACAACTTGGTTAGGCATTCTAATGCCATCGAGTCGCATTCCAAGGATACTGCAGATATATAGGAACTTGTTCTTGCCCCTTGTATGATCAACATATGATTGTGTAACCCCATGCAGTGTTACCACAATGTCTTTATCCCAGCCCAGTCTACGGATACATGCTGATATCATTGAAAGAGCACCGATATTGGGATCATGTCCAATGTTTCCAGCATCTGCTGGTTTTGCTAAACGTCCAGAAACTTCAATACGGTCATCATACTTTGTAATTGTGATTGGGACATTTCCGGCAGGAGGCTTTCTCATACCCGCCTTAAATCGAATTAATTCATCAAGGCTCCTAAACGGCTTAAACCAACGAGATATGTCTTTTCCAACAATCGTTACACCAAGCGTAAGCAGAATGTTTGTGCCGAAAACACTTGTATCTGACGGTTTCTTTTCCTCTCGTGCTTCGAGTTCCTCGTTATAAAGCATGTAGAGCTTCACATTCTGATAGTACGGTGTGATATATACAAACTTTGAGCCCCTCTGATAAACACCAGTATTTCTTGATTCATCGTCGCTTGTTTTTGTCTCTTCAATTGCCATTATAAGGTTGTCGTCAGAGCTTCCCTCCGTTGGTGCCGTTTCCTGTTTAAAGAGGAGAAAATCCAAAAAGCTGGAGCTACCACTAACTGTTTTAATAAAGATATCTTCTGCACCAGCGACAGCAAGGCCTTCAACTTTGTAAACGAACTTGAAAAAGCCGTCAATAATAACAGGCTTAATTTTAATCTCTTCTCGAATCGTTATTCTGTCGCCAAAATCCTGACAGTACATCTCAACGATTTGATTGACTACTGAAGGCTTAGGGCGTTCCTCTGTAAGAAGCCATAAGTTGTCCATTTTTCTTCCTCCTAAACTCGAATCTATGATTTTTTGCTTTATTGGACGTTCCGAATTATTCTGAAACTTCGGATGCTTCACCAAGCGAATATCCGGGGGCTTGATGAAATCAACGGCATCGCATTCATGATCTTCTCTAATGAAATCGCCAGTTTCATTGCTGCGGACCTTAATACGGACTAATAGTTTTTCACCACATTCTCTGCATGTGAGTTCGGTCCAGAAATAGTGTTCAAAAATATCGCCCTGTTTCATAACAGAAATATGTAGAGATCGGCGATCAATCCGGTACCGGTGTCCACATAAAATGCATTCGACTAACCAGTCTTCAGCCATTTCAAAAGTTCCATCAGAACATCCTTCATAAAATTGCATAGCGACATCCTTCCCGCTTCTATAGAGAGATACAGCCTGCTGACATGCAGCAGGTTTTTTTATGTGCCTCTTATCCAGTTATCGTTCCGTCCTTGATGTGGTAACTGATGCCACGCTCATTACAGAAAGCTATTATCTCTGCAGCCCTGTCGTTGAAGAATTGCTTGTGTTGCGTATAAGCAGTAACTTCAGTGCTGTAATTCATCCGACCGAATATAATCCGGTCAACGAAACTCACTTCCTCAAGCAACACCTGCAGGTCTTGTCTGACTATATTAGGTGTCGGGAACGGCTCAATGCTTACCCATGTTTTACATCCGGCATCGTGTAGAGCCCTTAGTGCTACAAGCCGCTTTTTCCACGGTGCGGCCCCCGGCTCCATACGCTTCCGAAACGCCTCATTTGTGGTAATCAGGGTGATGCCATACTCGTTTTCTTTTGAGAGCCCTGCCAGCTCAATCGGCAAAATACCCTTTGTTAGGACAGAGCATTTAATTCCAGCATCATTCGCTTTCTTAATAGCTGTCATGCTCATGTCATGTACCTCTTTGTACTGGTACATAAATGGGTCTGTGGTGAAACATAAATGAAGCATCTGAATTTTATCTTTAAACTTTGGAAGTTCGACATCAAGGAGTTCCAACGTGTTTTCTACAAGAGCGGGTTCACACCAATCCTCGTATGTCTTAACATTCCCGAAGCGTTTCTTTTGCAGAAAAGCGTAACAAGGGTACAGACATCCATGCGAACATCCCAAAACATGATTCATCGTGTAGTCACCATATTCGACCTCGGTTTTATATATAAGCGTCTTTCGCTTTATAAACTTTTTGATTTTTTTCATTGCGACCACCTTACCGATACTCGTTGATTCTTTCCTTCCGACATAAATGTTGACTTGCGTTTGCCATTCGAGGTGTATTCTGGATTCCTTAGTACCTGTAACATTCCTTCCTTTTCCAAATCTTTTAAAACTTTCTTCACCGATCCCGTCGAGCATAAGGGCCCGTACTTCATAAAGAAGATTGCGAGTGCATCATGAAGGGATGTCCAATTTTTGCATTGTTGGAAATGCTCTATTGTGTACCGTTCAATATCTTCAGGAGTCACTGTATGGTTGTTGGGATCTTCTGTAAAGAAAGACATCTGGCCACCACTCTGAACATTTTGCCATGCTTCCCAACGATTGCAGATATTGTCAACCATAAGCAAACATCCATCCCGGTGGTTTGTTGCATGTATCATTCGATACTTGGGACGCTGACCACGCTTAATTCTAAGAGGCATGTTTAATACATATGTAAAACTGTCCATCAACCGTTGACAGTATTGCTCGGCAAAATATTCCTCTGCCTGATACCCGTCAATTCGCCCAATTTTATAGTCTTCAATAATGGCTTGCCAATAATCACCTCCCGCAATTTCGTTTAAATCTCTGACAGATTTATCTGAAGCCGTCATCTTGGTCGGCTCATATTCAACAAGATCGTCGAATATAGTCGGGTCATCGACTACATACTTAGCTCCCAAGGCGTTACATGCTTCTCTTACAAAACCGAATGAGTTTAAGTTGATTAGCAATTCAATAGAATTGAACTGTCCATCCGCAAAACCATCGAACATTGAGCACCGTAGAGCTTTGATCCCGTATGGGTCAATATATAAGAATACATTACTACCACGCTTATCTTTTAGAATTTCTTTTATGTGATCTTCGTATTTTCCATCTACGATAACAACATTAGGATATCTTTTAAGATTCTCTGTCAGATCGTCCGCATAGTTCAAATCAATAAACGTTGCGCTTATATCCGGTGCCTCCATTGTTGTAGCTGCTAAACATTCCTTGATAATATCGAGAGCTATAAGCGGTGAACCGGGATTTCCATCTTCAAATTTTCCTTTGCCCGCAAAACAATCCACATAAACCAGAGGCTTATAGGTATGAAGGATTTTTTGTACATATGGCTTGAAATAGCATCCTAATAGCTGGTCCTTAACTTCGGACCAAGGCTTTTTTTCTTTGAAAAAGTCATCATTCTTTTTAGACATACTTACGCCTCCTTCTTATTATCAAAACGGTAATTCTCCGTCATAAAAGCCTTTGTGTACAATAATGCAGGTGGGAGGTCTTTACCTTGACGATTCCTTGGCGAGCAGAGCTTCATTTTTGCAAACCCCCAGTGCGAGTACTCAATCCAATCTTCTGAATTAAACCCGATTATATCACAGTGTGAGATTGCATTAAGCCTTTTCTCGGCTTGATCATACGAGTCCTTAAAAGTAGAAACAGATCCACAAACGGGGCAGAAGGAATCAAGTAACCTTAAACGTGTGTGTTCTGTGGAACGTTCATTATATAGGGGCATCCCACAAATATTACAAAACAAGGCATCATCCGAAATATCTTGATTGAAGCAATGAGGGCAATATTCAACACGCTCAATAGTTCCAATTTCCTTATTCCCAACATCAGTAGACGGAAGCCTTGGATGTGAGTATCCTTGTATCTGGGTAAACTTCTGACGAGCACTTAATCTGTCGAACATATTACGGTATGTTCTCTGAATCTCAATTTCAGACTCGCAATGGTAGCAAAATTTGGCTTCGGGGTCTAAAATATAGGAAAAGCATGTAGGGCACTTTCTACAAATTGAAACATATTTAGATTTCCATGGAATGCCCCATCGACGATACTCACTTACTGCCATTTTCTATCTCCTCAATCGTCTAAAATTACTTCCATGATATCTCCGATGTCACAGTGGTACACTTTGCAGATATTCATGAGAACTTTTACATTTACAGGCTGATTGTTTTTTAATTTACTCATGGTGTTTGTCGTAAGCTCCGCAGCCATTCGTAAATCCTTTTTGTTCATCCTGTTTTCCTTCATCAATTTCCATAGCTTTTCATAACTCAATGACATCCATATTCACCCCGTGAAATAACGAAAATCGGAGGAAAAAATATAATTCCGCCTATACAATTTATAGTATATCATAGAATTCTGATTTTTTCAACAGGATTCAGAGACTAAAGCGATAATTTGAAGCCTGTTGTCGAAAATTTGCGACAATAAGCAAGAGGCACTCATATGAGTGCCCCTCAGTCTGTCGAAAAAGTCCAGCAAAAGCTGGGCTTTTTTACGTAAATATGGTA
>ERZ791885.541-NODE-541-length-34922-cov-4.013250_pt1 | contig 34922 bp, 30 predicted proteins | sample MGYA00510159_ERZ791885 | MGnify/ENA primary metagenome ERZ791885 (study PRJEB30046, sample SAMN00792054) | human gut metagenome | study: EMG produced TPA metagenomics assembly of the A metagenome-wide association study of gut microbiota in type 2... | reverse complement strand
GATGGTACCGATATTAGCATGCGGTTTTGTTCTTTCATATTTTTGCTTTGCCATTTATTTTTCCTCCCTTAAATTAGGTTAAACTTTATATTAGGCTTGAGTGCCTTTGTTTTTGGCAATGATAGCTTCAGCAATGTTTCTCGGAACATCTTCGTAGTGATCAACTTCCATCGAGTAGTTGCCACGACCTTGAGTCTTAGAACGCAGGTCGGTAGCATAACCAAACATTTCGGAAAGCGGAACAAATGCGTTGATGACCTGAGCGCCATTACGTGCTTCCATACCTTCGATACGACCACGGCGAGAGTTCAAGTCGCCGATAACATCGCCCATGTAATCTTCAGGAACAGTAACTTCTACTTTCATGTATGGCTCAAGGATAACCGGATCAGCTTTGGTAGCACCAGAGCGGAAACCCATAGAACCTGCAATTTTGAAGGCCATTTCTGAAGAGTCGACTTCATGGTAAGAACCATCATAAACGGTAACTTTAATGTCAACCATCGGATAACCGGCAACTACGCCGTTTTCCATAGCTTCTTTAACACCGTTTTCGATAGGTCCGATGTATTCTTTAGGAATAGCACCGCCGACAACTTTGTTTTCAAACAAGAAGCCTTCACCTGCTTCACGAGGCGAAATTTCCAACCAGCAATGACCATATTGGCCTTTACCACCGGACTGACGAACGAATTTACCTTCTGATTTGACAGATTTGCGGATAGTCTCACGATAAGCAACCTGCGGGTTACCAACAGTACAGCCTACTTTGAATTCACGCAACAAACGGTCAACAATGATGTCCAAATGCAATTCGCCCATACCAGAGATGATGGTTTGTGCTGTTTCCGGATCAGTATGAACGCGGAAAGTCGGATCTTCTTCTGCCAGTTTTTGAAGAGCAATGCCCATTTTTTCCTGGTCAGCTTTAGTTTTAGGTTCAACCGCAACGGAGATTACCGGATCAGGGAATACCATGGATTCCAGAATGATCGGAGCTTTCTCGTCACAGAGAGTATCACCGGTAGTAGTATCTTTCAAACCTACTGCTGCTGCAATGTCGCCGGAATAAACCATATCGATCTCTTCGCGGTGATTAGCATGCATTTGCAGGATACGGCCGATACGTTCTCTCTTCCCTTTGGTAGAGTTGTAAACGTAAGAGCCGGAGCCGAGAGTACCAGAGTACACACGGAAGAAAGCAAGTTTACCAACAAACGGGTCAGTCATAATTTTGAAAGCCAGAGCGGAGAACGGTTCGCTGTCGCAGGACGGGCGCTCGTCTTCTTCGCCGGTTTCAGGATTTACACCTTTGATATGAGGAATATCAGTAGGAGCAGGCATGAATGCTACAACCGCATCCAGCAAAGGCTGAACGCCTTTGTTCTTGTAAGAAGAACCACAGCAGACCGGAGTCATTTTGCAAGCAATAGTCTGTTTGCGGATACCAGCCATAATTTCTTCTTCAGTCAGCTCTTCGCCTTCCAGATATTTCATCATCAGTTCGTCATCGCTTTCAGCAACTGCTTCCATCAAAGCCTGACGATATTCGTTGGCTTTTTCGACCATATCGGCCGGAATCTCAACGAATTCTTCTTCTTTACCAAGAGCATCGCTGTAAACGATAGCTTTCATTTTGATCAGATCGACCATACCTTCAAAGGTATCTTCAAAACCGATCGGTAACTGGATAGGTACAGCGTTGGCATTCAAACGATCTTTCATCATTTGTACTACATTGTAGAAGTCAGCGCCGGTAATATCCATTTTATTTACATACGCCATACGCGGTACGCCGTATTTGTCAGCCTGACGCCATACGGTTTCAGACTGAGGTTCAACGCCGCCTTTAGCGCAGAATACTGCAACAGAACCATCAAGTACACGCAGAGAACGTTCAACTTCTACAGTGAAGTCAACGTGGCCTGGCGTATCAATGATGTTGATACGGTGTCCATCCCATTGACAGGTGGTAGCAGCAGAAGTAATGGTAATACCACGTTCCTGCTCCTGAACCATCCAGTCCATGGTGGCGCCGCCATCATGGGTCTCACCGATTTTATGAACTCTACCGGTGTAGAACAGAATACGTTCAGTCGTAGTAGTTTTACCAGCATCAATATGAGCCATGATGCCGATATTTCTTGTTTTTTCAAGCGGAAATTGTCTGCCCACTATTTTATCCTCCTCGTTATAGGGATCGGGCCATTACCAGCGGTAATGTGCAAACGCTTTGTTTGCTTCAGCCATCTTGTGGGTATCTTCGCGTTTTTTCACAGCAGCGCCGGTAGCGTTTGCTGCGTCCATGATCTCACCAGCAACGCGTTCGCACATGGTTCTTTCACCACGCAAACGGGAGTAGTTGACCAGCCAGCGAATACCAAGGGTGGTTTTACGGTCTGCACGGACTTCAACCGGAACCTGGTAGTTAGCACCACCAACGCGGCGAGCACGTACTTCCAAAAGCGGCATAACGTTTTTCATAGCTGCATCAAATACTTCGAGAGGATCTTTACCGGTTTTAGCACGGACCAGATCGAAAGCATCATATACAATACGTTCAGCAACGCCTTTTTTACCGTCAAGCATAATCTTATTAATAAATCTTGTTAAAAGTTTTGAACCGTATACAGGATCCGGCAAAACGTCTCTTTTTGTTACAGGGCCTTTTCTCGGCATGTGTTTCCCTCCTTATGGATTATCAGTTCGTTGTGTAGACTTGATTACTTTTTAGCTGCTTTAGCACGTTTAGCACCGTATTTAGAACGGGCTTGATTGCGGTTAGCAACGCCTGCAGTGTCAAGTGCACCACGAATGATATGGTAACGCACACCAGGAAGATCTTTAACTCTTCCGCCTCTGATCAGAACAACGCTGTGCTCCTGCAGATTGTGGCCGATACCAGGGATATAAGCAGTAACTTCGATACCGTTGGTTAAACGTACACGAGCTACTTTACGAAGAGCAGAGTTAGGTTTTTTCGGGGTTGTAGTGTAAACCCTAGTGCAAACGCCACGTTTTTGCGGGCATTCTTTCAATGCCGGAGCAGTGGATTTTACGCTTAAAACTTCTCTACCTTTACGAACTAATTGGTTAATTGTAGGCATATCGGCACCTCCTTCCGAATAAATAGATTTTAATGATTATAAAAATCCTTCAGCAGAGCTTCCAGATCCCTATCAACCTTTGAGTATCGCGGCTGTCGCTGCACCGACATGAATTCCGCAGGCTTTGCCAAGTTCCTGCATCGTCGCCACTTTTTCTACAGCGACCTGAGCTTCAGCACAGGCATCAAGCAACGGCTGCACAACCCGAACATCTGCGTCGTCGGCAATATAAACCGTTTTTGCAGTGCCTTTTTGAATCGCTTTAGCGGTTTGCTTATTACCGACAACTCGCTTCGTTGCTTGCTTTAACAACTCTACTGTCATCACAAACCCTCCTTGTAAAAGCGCATAGCTATCCCGAGATACTCACATATTGTATCACTGCGGCTTATCCCTGTCAATACTTTTTACAGATTTTTTGTGAGCATAAACCCGCATTAAACCGTAGCTCTTGTATTCCACGGCTCCTAGTGTTTCTTTTGCGTAACTTTGTAATATGTTTTACATAAAATTATTTGATTTTGTAATCTTTTTAGACTTGTATTTCCATTTTCAGAGGATATTTAATATGTATTATTTCATCATTTTTTACAAAATTTCCTGTGATTTGTTACCAACTCTTAAATCTAAAAGAAAAACCTCAAATTTTATTAAATTTGAGGCCAATTCAACATCTCATCATCATATATTTTTTAAATATTTAAGATATATTCCCCTTCCACTGTATTCTATATCACTATCACCACTATTTAAGGCTCCGTCTTGCATTTTATATACTTCTACATCAAACGACAGTTTTTCTGACCTGTTTTTGAAATATTGGTCAACACCAATCCCAAGAGTAGTTTTTCTTCTGTGATTTGTCGAAATATCAGTCAACGGATCATAATTTTCACCATTACTTCTTAGCCAATCAACCAATAAACGTATCCGTCTGTTTCCTGAAATATCTTTCGCCCATTGCAGCCCATAATTTTTGCCATGTCTGGTTTCCGTAATATTCTCAAAGGTCGAATACCGTAATGGATCTTCTTGGGTATGCCAATAATACGCAGTAAAAAACTGAGTATTATCAGGTGCATAATTAAAAGTTATTTCCGGCTTGAATTGATTACCAGAAGTATACTCCAAATCATTTTCTTTGGTTTTGGCATAGGAGGTATGAGACACCCCTGCCAAAAATTGCATCTTGTTATTTATATGCTGCCATCTGATCTCTTTCACCCATGCATTGCCAGGTTCTACCCATGTAACAGGAGTCAAATCATATTTGCCGCTGAAAGTATAATACGTACCAAAAATAAAAGTATTTTTCTGATCATGATTGTAGTAATACCATATTGCCGGCGTAAAATTCAATCCCTCACCAAAACGGGCTTTTTCTACTAAATCTTCATCCATAACTGGATCAAATTCATGTAGTGCTTCTTTTCCGGTAGGTAAATTTATTTCAAGTGAAAAAACCATTAAGTCACTTGCTCTCCCTTTTTTCGTATAGGCAACATTCAGGCTGGTATCTGTAAAACAATTTACTTTACCATTGTCATTGCTTTTGTTATCAGAACTGATTAATCCAGCAGATATGCCATATTCCCATGGCCCCACTACCTCATTGTAGTAAAACGGCTGATAAAATTGAATTCCCTTGTTACCTTTATCATCATGCCATGAATAATATTTGCTTTCAGTATTAAAGCTGCTACTTTTTCGCGCAACTATATCCGTACCGCTGTTATATTCTGCTAACGTGCTTTTCGCTGCCTCTAAATCAGCTTCCAATAACTTCAGCTGCACTTTTTGTTCTTCTTCCTCTATCACACCATCTTCAGAAATATCCTCCTGCTCCATTTTCTCTTCTAAATCACTTATAACCTGTTCCAAAGCAAGTATTTTTTCATCCAAAACACTGATTTCTTCATCTATTTGATCCTCTTGCTCCACAAGTGCATAATAACTCTTTTCTCTGGCTAAAATGTTATGATAAGCAAAATAACCTTTGCGCCCCTCGTCATAACGTTCCACAATTTTCTCAGATTCCTCATTTTGACTTTCAATAGTACTTTTTTTCTGTTGAATCTCGATCAGCTTATTTTCTCTTGCATCATGTTCACTATTTATACCAGCTAATTGCTGGCGCAATTCTATAAGCTGCTGACGTAAACTATTTTTATATGCAGTATTTTCCTGATACTCATTCTTAATTCTTAATATCTCCTGCTCTAATGCTGCTATATTTTTTTCTGTTTCCTCCATTGCCGCTATTTTCTGTTTCTGATCCAAAGCAGAAGTATGTAACATATCAGCAATATCTCTAACATCCCCTGGCAAAGTTACTCCAGCATAACAGTTGTTTGTTACCAGCAGCCCACAAAAAATGGGAATTATCGACAAGAGCATTTTTTCCTTTTTCACTTGACATACCTCCCCATTTTCTTTCTTACTAAACCGCAAAAAACAGCTTGTTCAACCGGCTCTTTATTCCATGCTTCAGCTGGGTGATTGGCAATAAATTCTTTCCATACCTCATATTTCCTGTCGTCATCCAAAATATCATAATAAATAGGAAAAATTTGCGCATAAGCATCTGGATAAAAATTTGACCAGTTTACAGATCCACCCTCTTTTTCATCACTCCATCTAAAACTATCATTCTCCGGATTATACAATTCTTCCCAAATACCTCTTTTGATACTGTCAGCAATGCTCTTATAATATGCAGTATTAATTTTTTTATCTGTTTTTTGAGCTAGATTTAAAAAACTCATTATTCCGCCATAGGCTTCACTATTATCCATAAGATATTTCACGCGATAATCTGGCAGTGCTATAGTAAGGCCATCTTTCTGCTGTAAAAAAGGAATCGTGTAAGCAATATCCTCTATTTGCTGCCAATACAAGTCTATCAGAATTACATCGTCTGTAATTTCATAATACTTGTCCAGCAGAAACAATATAACGCCAGAATAACCGTCTATGGAATCATATTGTGGCAAAACTTTTTCTCTGTCTCCATATAAAATAAAATCATAAACTGTACCGCTCATGCCATGTTTATCACTTCTATTAACGCGACTTAAATACCATTCTAGAAAGAGCCTCACATCATGAACATGATCTGGGTTATCAATATCATCCAAAGCATACAGGCAAGCTTCATATGGTGTCATAAACACCTCATAAGGCATTTCTCTGTACCTGTAACAAATAATCCGTACCGGGTGATTACTATTATTATAAGCATAAGTAAAGTTCACACTGCTTAAAACAAATAAACTACAAATTATTAAGATGTATTTTAATAGATTTTTTATCATTATCTTTTACCGTCAAATAATAGTAAATATTATCTTCCTCAACTTTTAAATCTGGTTGTCCCATAACACGCAGGCCTGTTTTTGGTATCGCTACTGTAATACTTCCTAAACCGCTAGGATTGCTTAACAATACGGTTATGCCATCCTCGTTTTTAAAAGAATATTTTGTTTGCAGCACTTTCTGAAAAAATCTGGCAGCATCCGTCATTGTCAAAACTGATATCTTTCCTTCTCGCTGCTGCTGGTCCAAATAATCCAGAAATTCAAAAACCACTGCTTCATAATCAATTATGTCGTAAGGATGTGAATAGAACAACCGTAAAGTTCTATTATCACGTCCATAATCAGGAAGCGACTCCAACCATTCCAAAACTTTTTCCGGTGGATAATGGCCTAATTTATACATCTCACCAAGGGATGCGTATATTCCTTCTGGAACAATTGGAAATGCCAACACTTTTTCAGATACCATTTCACCATTATAAAAAGTTCTGTTGATACCGCTGCCAGAATCTCCTGTATAATAATAAACCTCTACACCCATATTTTCCAGTGCCTTTGTATTATAAGGTTGTGGAAAAATACCAATCGGCGCTGAATACTCTGTTACTTTTCTGCCAATAACACTTTCTACAGCATCATTATTCATTTTAATATACTTATCAATAGCCTCATTTCCCAGCCGCCCTTCTGCCAAACCATAACCATACCAGTTATGTGCCCAGCCGCCATGCGATCCAATCTGTCCATATGGAGCAAGCTGCAAAGCCAATTCTTTTCCAGGATATCTCAATATATCAAACCCTATTTCATCACCAGGATTGTCTCTGAAATCACCTGCAGTAATATGAAAGGACATAGGCAAATTCTCTCTTAACAAGCCATTATCTATCAGTTGTGGTAAATCATCCCATTCTACATTAGAATCAACATGCCAGTTAATAACAATACCGCCTTTACCTTCAGGAACATTTAAAACATGCGGCACTTTTGCAAAATTAAATAAAACAGTCCTTAACACAGCCCTTAAAGGCAGATCATCTGCATCTATTTTCATCGCGCCTAATGGTAAATTAACATAAAACAAAGTTCCATCGCCCAAGTCTTTTTTTACTATCCCTGGTATTTTCCTACCATCTTCAGCAACCGCCCATGCGTATACATCTTGCTCCAGTAGTTCCTGCTGCATCTCTATATCACGCATAGGATACAGCAATTTTCCATAGTGATATCCACTAAAGCTAACTCCATCCACAGTTTTACCCATCGGAATCTGAAAAAAATCACGCTTTTGCTCTGATAAAAATTCTAAATACCCATGAAAAAAGGCATCTTCTTTATGCTCTCGAAAAGTTGAATAATTAAATCCAAATAAATTGCTGAAAACCGCATTACCCAAATGCCGCTGCCTTTGATCAAGGCTACCGGCATCATAAACAACTAAACTGCAGCCCCCATGCTGTAAATATTCACTTAACCATAAAGCCATATCCTGAGGTAATGTTGATGCTACCTGGTCAGGAAAAATAATGGCCGGTTTATTTTTCACTAAAAATTCCGGTATTAGATTATGTAATTCATACACATCAATAATTTCATAAGGAATGCCTTCCTCTTCAAGAACACTCTCATACCCTTTCAGTACTTTGTCATCTTTTTGATTAATACTCTCATTAATAGCAAGAACAACCTTGATTTCATGATCTACTTCCATATTTTTTTCTTTGTCATACACATGAAAAGAATAGGCTGAAATAGCTAAAAATACAATTAGGATAATCACATATAGCTTTTTCATACCGTTTTGCCAACTCCTTCAGTAAGAACAAATCCATGTATAACGACACCATTTCCAAACAAAATATTCTTTCTCACTATTACCGATTTCAGTTTTCCATTTTCACCAAAAGTCACATCATTACAAACCTTTAAACACCCTTGCACGAAAACTGTTCCTGTTATATTACAACCATTTTGTATAATCAGATCGCCTTCACAAAAAATATTGCCAAATATTTTTACATCTTCTGACAAAAATATTTCTTTATATCCCTTTATGTTACCCACAACTACTGCGCTACGATTTATGGTCAATGCTTTATGTGTAACAATATTATTAATAAAAACTACCTGCTCTGAAATTTCTTCTATCTCATACTCTACATCATCATATTCTGGATATTTTGATGGTTCAAAATCATTAAAATTATTATCGGAAGATTTACCAATTTCTATTATTGGCGCAAACAGTCTCTTAAATACACACAGCTTGCCTCGCAGTGACAACTTAAGCTTACTGCTGGCACTGATACCAAGGTTGCAATCATCATCAATAACGAGTTCCCCTTCTGCATCTACCCAACGAATTACTTCTGTTTCTTCATGTAGATGGCAATCACCATTGCAAGCAATTGCCCTCACTCTGCTTAAAGCACCAACAGTTAAATTCTTTAAAGCATAGATTTCTTTTAAATGCTTTGCATTAGCCGGCAAAACAGCATTTTCCAAAAAAATTGTCAGTCTTTCTTCTATGTAATTCTGTTCTTTTTTTGTTTCACCAACGACTAACAGTTCTTTTTTGGATAAATCAATTTCTAAAACTTCTCCTGTAGATAATTTTTGAACTTGAACCAAAAATGTATCCAATAATCCTCGGAACGATTTACCAAAATAACGCGGATCTTTGACATACTCTTTTTTTATATACAGATTCTCATTGTCTTGCCCTTCTTTTAATTCTTTATAACCAGGCCAGAAAGGATATACTATCATTAGTACAAAAAGCACAGCGCACAAAATCACCCAAAACATGCAAATCCCTCCAGACCTTTATTTTCTGAATCTTTCTGTTTTTTGCCACTTAGCCTCACGTCTTGTCAAAATATCTACAAAAGCATTAAAAAATCCTTTCGTAATAAACCATAGATAAAAGTAAAAATTAAAGGCCAAATATGGCAATAATAATATTCGCTCTCTCGAACCATCAATAATATTAGCTGTACCAATCTGATAAAAAGGAGCAAAGTTGCCAAATGTATTATATGCTCCTAAAAACAATAATACCCACCAACCTTCTAAAATGTCCATTTCATCTAAAAAGAACAATAAAATCGAATCAATCAAACCAAAAAATAAAATTACCGGCATCATATAAATAAATAATAAAAACATTCCGTCGAATTTCTGCCAAAAGCTTAAATGTTTACTTTTAAGCAATTTCCAAACATAACGAAACATTACTTCGTTATGCCCACGCGACCACCGTGCAATTTGCCTGGCGCGTATATTCCAAACTTCGGGTGCTTCTTCATAACATTCTGCACTATTAGCATATAATACTTTCCAGCCATTGCAGAAAAAACGATAAGTCAATTCTGTATCTTCTGCCAGAATTTTAGTATTAAACCCATTCGATTTAAGCATTAAATCTTTTCTATAACCGCCAACTGTGCCACCATACTGAGGAATAAGATTTAAATTATAACGCGCTTGCTGATCGACCTGATAGCCACCAGAACGTTCCAGATCAAGAAGTCTTGTCAAAAAATTAGCTTTAGTATTTACCGGTACCACTCTTCCCATAACAGAACCTACTTCTGGATCAAGAAAAGCAGTCGCTAAATTTTTCAACAAACCTTTTCCCGGCAAATAATCAGCATCAAAAACAATAATTATTTCACCATGAGCTATTTTCATCGCTTCATTTAATGCAGCAGGTTTTCCTCGTTCACCACTGTTCCGGTGAAGCGGATGTACATTGGTGTATTTGGCAGCATATGTTTCTAAAATTTCTTTTGTCTTATCTTCAGAAAAGTCATTAATCGGAATAATTTCAAACTTGTCTACAGGATAATCGCTGTTCAAAAGTTCATCTAATACACCATGTGCAACCTTTTCTTCATTATGCATAGGTATCAATACTGTTATAAAAGAAAAGTCAGAATCAATGATATCCTGATAATACAGCTTTTGCTCACAATACATTCTGTTAAATGTAAAAATAAAATGACGAACAGCAAACAAAATCATTACAATAACGGTAAAAATAAAATAAAATTTTAAAAATTCAATAACGTAATAACCAGTTACCATCGCCACACCTTCTCATCACGATTGATATTACCAGATATATTTCTGGCAACAAGACTATAAATACAAACTAAATATAAAAAATCTATAAACGGGCCAAAAGAAAAAAACAGTGACGCCATATAAATCAACGATATCTTAGAAAGAATGAACATAAACGTAACATATCTGACAATACCAAAAACAAAAGCATATAACGAGCAAAAAATTATTGTTGCCCATGATTTTAAAAAATTGATAGGCAGCAGCGCCACAGGAACACCAATAATAATCGGTACGAAAAAGTATATCCCTACCTGCTGTTTTATATAAAGATCAGAATATATTGTTGCATCATAAGGAAAAAACTGTGGTATAAAAGTAAAAAAAATCGCAGAACAAACATGTACCCATAAACTAATAGATAAAAAAATCGTTAAAGGTCGTGTTTTTACAGCGAAGGACAGTAAAAAAAGCGCAATCAATGTTATCAATAAATTAATCCAAATAAACCATATCGACGGAAAACGACTTGGTAAAGTCAGATAATAGACCGGCCCAAACCATTTCAAAAAAATTGAACTTTCTATTGTCAACGTATTTTGTGGAAATATTGGCTCTAAAATATACATAGCAATATTTGAGATGAACATTGTAATTTGTGGATAATAAAATAAAACGATAAGGCATAAAGGTACTATACACAAAAAACCACTTAAAAGCATATTTCTTTTATTTGGTTCTATATGTCTGTACATTCTACTGTATTGTATTTGTTTTTTTATATTTTCATTATCCATAATATTTTTATAACATCCTCTATTTTATTTCATTTACATCTTATTTTTTAGTTATTACATTCATTTTATTTGTTTTATTATATACCACTACCCCCCCCACTACGCAATAGTGTTTTGTCAATATACATTTTTATGTAACCGCCTAAAAACAAAAATATAGACAGCAGGAAATCCATAAAAGCTTTCCTGCTGTCTATATTTTTCTATTTTCAATTTTATCGATTTATTTTTTGCTTACTTCTACTTCAAACATACGCTGCCACGGTAAAATGAAATTATAATCTTTAGCGCGTTCACCTAAAACCAGCTTCGCTATCTCTAAAATATCTTTAGTAATAACAGCTTCGGCTTCCTGTACCTGCTGTGTGTTCAGCCCACTGTTAGGCCAGTAATTGGGCCAAATCAATTCTACATAAGTTTTATTACGAACATTAGCCTGATAGGCCCAATCGTCTAAATATCTTACATCAAGCAGATATAGACGCTCTGCCGTATCCATCTTCTTAGCCAGCAATCCTTGCGCTAAGGCAAAACCCAAAGTGTTACCGGCAGTATTCCAGCCGCCATAAGCTGCAAGTTTTTCTGCCAGTTGTTCCTGAAACAGTTCTTTGAGCAAAGCGTTGTCCGCACCATTACCATAAGCGACGTCGGCAACTGCTACTGGTTTACCCTGTTTTAGATAACTTTTTATATCAGCAGCAAATTTTTCTGTATGTTTGGTCAGCACGCCATCATTTGTCGGGCTTGAGGCCTCTAATGTCACACCGTCAAACGGAGTATTGACTGCTAAGACCAGATCTGCACGCGCCAATTTAGCAGTAGGCCAGCCGCCGGCAGCATGGATATGCTCAGATGCACTGAATGCTATTGGATCATCTTCATAAGTTGGGATCGTTGCTCCGCCTTTACCGTCGGCAAAATCAACATAAATCATGGGAATTTCATAACTTACCCTGCTGGCAGCCCGGCTCAATAAAAGTAACCCCAGCTGATCCGCCCCCGAGAAAAAACGAATTTTTTCTTTTGGCAGTTCTCGCACCAGGATATCCATCTTCCGCGCTTCTTTATGGGCCTGTGAATATGGGGCCGTATCATCCCGTCCAATCAGCAGATAATCAAAATTGCCACTTTCGACGCCATGCAGTAAAAGTTCCGTAGTTGCGATGTTCAAACTGCGCCGCTGTGCTCTGTCCTCTTGCACAGCCTGGGGTATTTCAGTCTGCAAGCCGGCCAGTTCTCTGCGTTCTTTTCTGCTGATTTCTTTTAAATCAAGTTTATCTTCCAACGCTCCCAGCCTAAACAGTTTTTGCCCCCATTCGGCATAATAGGCAGGCTCCACAGGAGCACTGCTCGCTTTCGGTGAGCGCATGATCGTTGTAAATACATAAATCAACGGATCGCCGCCTAGTGTCTTCAAATTTAATAAACGTTCCGCTCGCTCTGCCAAAACCTCCTGCGGCAGATGATGCGTACGTGAATCGACCAGCCCCCCATAAATCAGCGCATCTGAGGAAACAATGATAGCATTTGCTGCCGCCGAACGTTCTGCCAGCCATTCATATAATTTATCAGGGTCACCGCTATGATCATTACCGGCAATATACTCTAAAGGAGGAGTCTCCACATTCCAGCCGGCAGCTTTCATCGTTTCAACCGCATAATCCAAACAAACAGGTCTATTATCTAAGGGTACGAACAAGATCGTATTTCTCCCCATACTCGCTTCACTAACTGCAAATGGTAAAAAACAGATCACTAACAAAGTCCAAACAAAACAAATTTTTTTCATAACGCTAATCCTTCCCCAGCTTTTTCAATAAAAAATCCCTCCCATGTAATTTCTACATAGAAGGGCTTTTTCCTGCTAACAACGAGTTAAACTGAATCGGCTCAGGAAATCCTTAGTCCGCTGATTCTGCGGTGCTGTAAAAATAACCTCCGGACTGCCATCTTCAGCGATCACACCCTGGTCAATAAAAATAACACGGCTTGAGACATCGCGGGCAAATGCCATTTCGTGTGTAACGATAACCATTGTCAGTCCTTCTTCTGCCAGTTCGCGCATAACCGCCAAAACTTCGCCTACCATCTCAGGGTCAAGCGCAGAGGTAGGTTCATCCATCAGCAATACTTCCGGCTCTAAAGCCAAAGCTCTGGCGATAGCCACGCGCTGCTTTTGGCCGCCGGATAGCTGATGTGGCTTGGCATTGATATAGCTTGCCATACCGACATGCTCCAAATACTTCATTGCAATCGCTTTTGCTTCTTCCGTCTTTTTGCCCAATACTTTGACCTGGCCTACAACGCAGTTCTCCAAAACCGTCATATTATTAAACAAATTGAACTGCTGAAAAACCATGCCCACTTTAGTACGATATAAAGGCAGATTTTTGAAACATTCCAGAACATTCTCACCACGGTAGCTAATAACTCCGGCAGTAGGCTGTTCCAAATAATTGACGCAGCGGATCAAAGTAGATTTGCCGCTGCCGGAAGGCCCGATAACGCAAACTACGTCGCCCTTATGTACGTCAAAATCAATCCCTTTTAAAATTTCACGTTCCCCAAAATTCTTTTTTAAACCTTGGACGGATAACAATAATTCTTTACCTTGTTCAGCAGTCATTAATAATTACCGTCCTTTCTTTTTTTACCGGCGACGTTGACTGGGAAATGGCCGCAGGGGTCCTGCATAGGATCAAAAGATACCAATTGATAATCTTTGGGTCCGTCCATCTTCCCTTCCCACCAGCGCAGTAATCTTGAAGCGGTAAAAGTCATAATAAAGTAAATCACACAGGTAATAAAGAAAACTTCAAAATATCTGTAATATACGCCTGCTGCCGATTTTGAAGCAAAATACAGCTCGGTGACAGAAATAACATTCAAAACCGAAGTATCCTTTATATTAATGATCAGGTTGTTGCCGATCTGCGGCATGATATTACGCAAAGCCTGCGGCAGAATTACACAGCGCATGGTCTGGAAATGGTCCATACCGATAGCAACAGCGGCTTCACGCTGCCCCGGATCAATAGATTCAATACCGCCGCGTACAGTTTCTGCCATATAGGCACCTGTATTGATAGACACAACTAAAAAGCCTGCAAACATCGGTGACATATCAATATCAAACATACTCATTGCGCCATAATATACTACCATGGCCTGTACGATCATTGGCGTACCGCGAAAAAGTTCTACATAAGCATTCAAGACCAATTGAGTCACTTTTACAAGCGCTTTCTTAAAAGCGCTTGCCTTCGGATCCTCGGGAATAGTCTGGATAATACCTACAACAAGACCGATAACGCAACCGATCAGAGTGCCGACAATAGCCAAAAGTAAGGTCACACAAGCGCCTTTTAACAGAACATCACCATATTGATGCAGTAAAAAAGCCACCCATCCAAAAAATGACTCGGGCATTGTTGTCATAAGTTCCTCCACCTAACGTAATTGATTGATAAAACACTGTTATTTATTATAGCACAGATAGACCTTAATCCGCAAAAGAATAATGCGTCAAAAAGGAAAATAAAGGGACGGCAGTATTGCCGTCCCTTTAGACATAACCGGTAACTATTATTGAGCTAAAGGCTGTTTTTTAATAGCTTCATCCATCATTTTATCAAAATCAGCAGCAGTCATTTTTTCTAAAACAGCATTCATCCCTTTAACAAGTTCTGCATTGCCTTTTTTTACAGCGATACCGATTTCAACATCTTCTTGAGAAGTTTTAAAACCCTTACCTTCTTCAAAATTCAAAACAGTCAATTCCGGATTAGCAAAAGCAGCAGCTTTAGCAGTCGGGATATCGGTAACGATCAGATTGCATTTACCGGAAGTCAGGGCAACGATCATACCCGGTACAGTATCAATAGCCGGTAATTTTTTTACATCAGGCACCTGGTCGATCTGATCATACCAGATAGTATTGAGCTGAGAGGTGGCTACCGAACCCTTCAGGTCAGCAACGCTTTGAGCTTTAGCCTGTTCAGAATCTTTTTTTACCAGAGCTACTACAGTTGCATAGTAATAAGGTTTGGTAAAATCAACAGTTTCTTTACGTTTAGAGGTAATAGACATACCTGCGATAGCAGCGTCAATCTTACCGCTGACAACAGCCGGAGCCAAACCGTCCCATTCGATTTTCTGGATTTCCAGATCAGCACCCATAGAATCGGCCAACTTTTTAGCCATCATTACATCGTAACCATAAGCATACTCATTGCTGCCGGCAATTTTTACAGCACCGCCGTCAGCTTTGGTCTGAGACCAGTTGTACGGAGCATAAGCACATTCCATACCAACTTTCAATACTTTCTTGTCCGATTTTTTCTCGCCGCCGCAGCCGGCAGTAAAAGCAACTGTAGCCATCAGCATAGTGCATACAGCAGCTGTAACTAATTTTTTCAAATTCATTCTTCCAACACGCCTTTCCATCAAATAAATTATGTGTTAATTTTACAGTTCCAAGCTTCAGAAGTCAATATAAATCAGCATGTATACAATGCACATAATCTTTTTTCCGCTTTGTGAATCTTATTTTACATAGTTATTCATGTTATTATCTTTCAAAATGACGTCATGGGCACCGCCCTCTACCAGCGAAGTAGCAGAAACCAGAGTCATTTTAGCATTCTTCTTGAGTTCAGCCAGATTAAGCGCGCCGCAGTTGCACATGGTAGAACGCACTTTGCTCAGAGTCAGCGTTACATTATCTTTCAAGGTTCCTGCATAAGGCACATAGGAATCAACGCCTTCTTCAAATGAGAGTTTGGAAGCGCCGCCCATATCATAGCGCTGCCAGTTGCGGGCACGGTTCGAGCCTTCACCCCAGTACTCCTTCATATAGTTGCCGTTGATATTGACTTTATTCGTCGGGCTTTCATCAAAACGGGCAAAATAACGGCCCAGCATCAAAAAGTCCGCTCCCATTGCCAGGGCCAAAGTCATATGGTAATCATAAACAATGCCGCCGTCAGAACAGATAGGAACATAAATGCCTGTTTCCTGATAATATTCATCACGTGCTTTAGCAACTTCTATCAAAGCAGTAGCCTGGCCACGGCCGATACCTTTTTGCTCACGGGTAATACAGATAGAACCGCCGCCGATACCAACTTTGACAAAGTCAGCGCCAGCCTCAGCCAGATAACGGAAGCCTTCCGCATCGACAACATTACCAGCACCTACCTTGACAGTATCTCCATAATGTTCGCGCACCCAGTCCAGCGTCAATTTCTGCCATTCCGAATAACCCTCGGAAGAGTCGATACAAAGCACATCGGCTCCGGCATTGACTAACGCCGGGACACGTTCAGCATAATCGCGGGTATTGATACCAGCGCCAACTACGTGGCGCTTTTTGCTGTCTAAAAGCTCTAGGGGATATTCTTTATGCGTTGCATAATCTTTGCGGAAAACCATATATAATAAGCGGCCTTCATCATCAATGATCGGCAATGTGTTCAGTTTATTATCCCAAATGATGTCGTTGGCCTCCTGCAAAGTAGTTTCTTTGCCGCCAACGATCATTTCATCGATTGGCGTCATAAAAGTACTGACCTTGGTATTCAGATCCATGCGGCTGACACGATAATCACGGCTGGTAACGATACCCTCCAGTTTGCCGTTCACAGTACCGTCAGAAGTAACTGCTACCGTAGAATGGCCTGTTTTTTCTTTCAGGGCAACGATGTCTGCCAGAGTGCTGTCTGGGCGAATATTGGAATCACTGCTGACAAAACCGGCGCGATGCGTTTTTACGCGAGCTACCATTGCGGCCTCGCTTTCAACCGTCTGGGAACCATAAATGAAAGAGATGCCGCCTTCTTTAGACAGCGCGATCGCCATTTTATCATCGGAAACAGACTGCATGATCGCAGAAACCAGCGGGATATTCAAAGTAATCGCTGCTTCTTCACCTTTTTTAAATTTTACTAGCGGAGTACGTAAATCAACATTTGTCGGTACACATTCTTTAGAGGAATAACCGGGAACAAGCAGATATTCACTAAAAGTATGCGCGGGTTCATCATAATAAAATGCCATTTTCTTCATCTTCCTTTGCTCTAAATTTAAACTATGCCTTACCGGCTTTTAAAACTGATTTAGGTTATACAAAACGTCCCAGTGCCAAAGCATTGGGACGTCGTTATTATTTTTTTAACGCACGCCAGGCGATATCCTGACGGTAATGAGCTCCTTCAAAGCTGATTTTTGCCACAGCTTCATAAGCCTTATCTTTTGCTTCACGGATATTTTTGCCAACAGCCGTAACGCCAAGCACACGGCCGCCGGCAGTGACTATTTTTCCATCGATATTTTTAGTACCGGCATGGAAAACAACTACTCCGTCCATGGCATCGGCAGCTTCCAGACCACTGATAGGCAGTCCCTGCTGATAGCTGCCTGGATAACCGCCGGAAGCCATAACTACGCATACAGCTGCTTTCTCGTACCAGCCAATATCAGCCTGCGCCAAAGTACCTGTAGCACAAGCCAGCATTATTTCTGCCAGATCACCGTCAAGCAGCGGCATGATGACCTGTGTTTCCGGATCACCAAAACGGCAGTTGAATTCAACCACTTTAATATCATCACCGTTGATCATCAAGCCGGCATATAAGCAGCCCTGATACGGTCTTCCTTCTGACTTCATCGCAGCAATAGTCGGTTTTAAAACCTTTTCCACAGCCTTCAAACGCAGAATATCCGTCATGATCGGAGCAGGAGCATAAGTTCCCATACCACCGGTATTAGGACCTTCATCATTATCGTTGACGCGTTTGTGATCCTGTGCGGCAATCATGGAAACAATAGTCTCTCCGTCCGTAAAAGCCAGCAAAGAGGCTTCTTCGCCTTCCATAAACTCTTCTAAAACCACACGGGCACCGGCACCGCCAAATTTAAGGTCGCCCATCATATCGTCAACAGCGGCAAGTGCTTCTGCTTCGGTCATCGCAACGACCACACCCTTACCAGCTGCTAAGCCGTCGGCCTTAACAACGATAGGTGCGCCTTTTTCCCTGATATAGGCTTTGGCCGTTTCTATATCCTCACATACTTTAAAAAACGCTGTAGGAATATTGTATTTCTCCATCAGCTGCTTGGAAAAAGCCTTAGAACCTTCCAGTTCGGCAGCAGCCTTACTGGGTCCAAACAGTGCCAGACCTCTGGCTTTAAAAACGTCGGCGATCCCTTCAACAAGACTTGCTTCCGGGCCGACAACAGTTAAATCGATACCATTTACTTCAGCGTAATCAGCAACTTTTTCCAATTCCTGCAAAGGTAAATCAATACATTCACATTTATCAAGCAAAGCGATACCAGGATTTCCCGGTGCCGCATAAATCGTTTCTACCTGCGGGCTTTGCGCCAATTTCCAGGCCAGAGCATGTTCGCGTCCGCCGCCGCCGATTAATAATAAACGCATTGTTTCATCAACCTTTTCATCTTATTTACCTTCGACCAACTGCTTGGTCAGGTATTCGCAGATCATAGCATCATATTCGGAAGTATGGTTAAAGGCTTCTTTGGCCAATGTTTTGCGTGTTTTAATATCTGCGTCCCCATACTGCTGCAGCATGGCAATCAGGCTGGTATAGCGGGCAGGATTGGTAACAATAATCACGTCACGGAAATTTTTAGCGGACGCACGCACCATTGCCGGGCCGCCAATATCAATATTTTCTATCGCTTCGGCTTCTGTAACGTTTGGTTTGGCAATCGTTTCTTTAAAAGGATACAGATTGACAACGACCAGATCGATTGGTTTGATATCATGTTTTTCCAAAGCTGCCATATGTTCGGGGTTGCTGCGTACAGCCAAAATCCCGCCATGGATCTTAGGATTCAGGGTTTTAACGCGGCCATCCATAATTTCTGGAAAACCGGTTACATCGCTGACATAGGTTACAGGAATACCTGCCTCTCTGATAGCTGTCATCGTGCCGCCGGTAGAAATAATCTCTACGCCAATGTCATGCAGGAACTGAGCCAGCTTCACAATACCTGTTTTGTCCGATACACTTAATAATGCTCTTTTGATTCTCATTATTTATCACCTCATCTCAAGGATGCACAATAACGCGCCGTCCCTGTATTTCCAGCTTGCCTAAAGCCCACAACCGTAAAGCTTCCGGCATTGCCTTATGTTCCTCAACTAAAATCCTGGCTGCCAAAGATTCTTCCGTGTCGTCATTTAAAACAGGCACAGGCTTCTGCAGAATGATCGGGCCGCTGTCTGTACCTTCGTCAACAAAATGCACCGTGCAGCCTGCAATCTTTACGCCATATGCCAGCGCCTGCCCCTGAGCATCAAGGCCAGGAAAACTTGGTAACAGTGCCGGATGGATATTGATGATTTTCTGGGTCCATTTATTAACAAAATTACTGCTCAAAATACGCATAAACCCGGCTAAAACCACGAGTTCGGCACCATGAGCACGCAAAGCCGCATCGATTTTATTTTCAAACTCTTCCTTAGACGCACATTCTTTGCGTGGAACAGCTACGGCTGCTATTCCAGCTTTTTCAGCACGCTCCAAAGCATAGGCATCAGCTTTATCACTGATGACAACAGCAATTTTCAAAGGCAAATAGCCGTCGGCTATCCTGTCCATGACGGATTGCAGATTGCTGCCACGACCGCTGACCAAGACGCCAATTTTACGGTCACTCACTGAAAACGCCGCCTTTCATAACCGCTTTTTTATTACCGGCAACCACTTTACCCAATTCATAGAAAGTTTCGCCTGCAGCAGCAAGATGCTCACGCACGGCATCAGCTTCTGCGGGATCAACTACCAGAACCATACCCACACCCATATTAAAAGTGCGGTACATTTCTGCCCAGGGCACATTGCCCCATTCCTGCAATTTCTGGAAAACTACCGGAACGTCCCACGCTGCGGCATTGATTTCCGCATCACAACTATCCGGCAGAATACGGGGAATATTATCATAGAAACCGCCGCCGGTAATATGTACCATACCGTGCAGATCAAACTTTTCGATCAGCGGCAAACAAGCTTTAGGATAAAGGCGCGTAGGCGTCAGCAGCTTTTCGCCTAAGCTGCAGCCAAATTCCGGGATCTCAGTATTCATGTCGTAGCCCATTGCTTCAAAGCAAATTTTACGAACCAGAGAAAAACCATTGGAATGGACGCCGCTGGAAGGCAGACCCAACAACACGTCACCAGGAGCAACCTTATCTCCGGTGATCATTTTGCTTTTTTCAACAACGCCTACACAGAAACCCGCAATATCATATTCACCCTGGGAATAAAAGCCTGCCATTTCAGCAGTTTCACCGCCGATCAGCGCACAGCCAGATTCTTTACAAGCCCTGGCAACGCCCTGTACGATGTTAGCAACCTTCTCTGCGTCAACTTTATCGACAGCGATATAATCAAGGAAAAACAGCGGTTCTGCACCCTGTACTAAAATATCGTTCACACACATAGCTACGGCATCCTGCCCGATAGTATCATGCTTATCAGCCATAAAAGCCAGTTTTAATTTAGTCCCAACACCATCAGTACCGGAAACAAGGATCGGTTCCCTGTATTTCCCGGAGTTTAAGGCAAATAAACCACCGAAACCACCTAAATCACCAATAACTTCCGGACGATAAGTTGCGCGTACGCTTTCTTTCATTAACTCAACAGCACGATTACCAGCGTCAATATCCACACCTGCATCGGCATAAGTCATTTGTCTTTTGCTTTGCTCGCTCATAGGGACCTCCTAATTATTTGTTCTCAAAAATATATTTCGAACCTTGACGGATAGTTTCTTCCGCATTATCGGGATAACCTGCATTGAAGCAAGCATAACACATACCTTCAGGATCCATACTGTTTAACGAACGTTTCAAGCCTTCCAGCGAAATATAGTGCAGAGAATCCGCACCGATATACTGGCAGATCTCATCCTCTGTGTGCGTAGAAGCAATCAGTTCCTTCCGCACCGAAGTATCGATCCCATAATAGCAGGGATCGGTTACCGGCGGAGAACTGATGCAGACATGAACTTCTTTCGCTCCGGCATCTTTCAGTAATTTAACGATCTTGCCGCTGGTAGTACCACGAACGATGGAATCATCGACCATAACAACAGACTTGCCGGCAACAACGCTCTTGACCGGATTCAGTTTCAAGCGCACGGCATTTAAACGCTGCTTTTGCGTCGGCTGAATAAAAGTACGTCCAACATAACGGTTTTTAGTCAGACCTTCCATAAAAGGCACACCGGATTCCAGGCTGTAACCAACAGCAGCAGCCGTTCCGGAGTCCGGAACGGAAATAACGATATCCGGATGAATATCTTTTGTTTCTTTAGCCAGTTCACGTCCCATATTGATGCGTGCCTGATAAACACATTGTTTATCGATAACACTGTCAGTACGGGCAAAATAAACATATTCAAAAATGCAGTGAGCACATTTAGAAGGCATTTCTCTGGCCCACATCATGCTCTTAGGTTCAGCATTATCATCTTCAAAAACCAGCATTTCACCCGGTTTGACATCGCGAATAAATTCTGCACCTACCAAATCAAAAGCACATGATTCAGAAGCCACGACCCAGCCGCCGTCCAGCTTGCCCAAACACAGAGGGCGGAAGCCATAGGGATCACGCACTGCAATCAGTTTATCATCAGTCATGATCAAAATAGCAAAAGCGCCTTTGATTTCATTAACTGCCTCGGCAACACGGTCTTCAATTTTTTCCTTGCGCGAACGTGCTATCAGACTCAAAACAACTTCTGTATCCACAGTAGTCTGAAAGACTACTCCATCTCTGGTCAAACGGGTACGCAATTCAGCAGCATTAGTCAAATTACCGTTATGTGACAACGCCAGATTACCACCGTCAAAATAAACGCGCAGCGGCTGAGTGTTATAGGCCATACTGGAACCAGTCGTTGAATAGCGTACATGACCGATAGCAATATGCCCGGTAAGATCACCGACACCATCTTTATAAACGTCAGCCACCAGCCCCATACCCTTTTTGACCTGCATATTGCTGCCATCAGTAGTGACGATACCGGTGCTTTCCTGACCACGGTGCTGCAACGCATACAATCCCCAATAAGTATTGAGCGCCACATCGTCTTTGTGCGAATAAATGCCAAAAACACCGCATTCCTCATGTAATTTGTCTAATTCAAAATCAATACCCGGCACAGTTAATTCTCCTTTTTCAACCATTTCTCACTTACCCTCAGCACGCAATTTTGCGAGCTTCTCACCTTTAGCTTTTACTTCTTCCTGCATTTGCAGACGGTTTTCCGCTAATTTAGTAACCAGTTCAGGATATTTGACAGACAGGATCTGCACTGCGAATAAAGCAGCATTCTTAGCACCGTTAATGGCCATAGTTGCTACAGGAATACCTGCAGGCATCTGCACAAAGCTTAAAAGCGCATCCATACCATTCAAAGGTGTAGCATTGATAGGAATACCGATTACAGGCACTGTAGTATAAGCAGCAATAACACCGCCTAAATGAGCAGCAGCACCGGCAGCGGCAATAATAGCCTCTACACCGCGATCACGGGCACCAGCTGCAAATTCATGCACCACATCGGGGGTACGATGTGCCGAAGCAACGATCACCTCTACCTCTACGCCAAATTCTTTCAGAGTTTTTTCCGCCGGCTCAAGGATCGGCCAGTCAGAATTACTTCCCATAATAATAGCTACTTTCATGCTTCTGCCTCCTAAAGTGTCTGTGAGAAAAAATAAAACCCAAGTCGAAATCTTTCAACTGCTATATGCGCAACTAAAAATCCTTCTCGGGCCATCTCTACCATCTTATTTATTATTATAATTTTACCAATAGCTTTCCTATGTGTCAATTATAATGTGAACTTTTTAACAAAAAGTCATTCTATCGTTCGCTTTTTCCAAATCTGTTATGAATTCTATTGTTTGATTTGATAAAAACCTCTACTCCTTTTAAAAAGGAGTAGAGGTTTTGCTTAAAAACTGTAATTTTACTGTTGCTCGCTGTTAGTAGTATTATATTTGATTTTGATATCACGATAACGACTCATACCTGTACCGGCAGGAATAAGCTTACCAATGATAACATTTTCTTTAAGACCTAAAAGCGGATCAACTTTGCCTTTGATCGCTGCGTCTGTAAGCACACGGGTAGTTTCCTGGAAGGATGCAGCTGACAGGAACGAATCGGTAGCCAGAGATGCTTTGGTAATACCAAGCAGCACCGGACGTCCTTCTGCAGGCTGTAAGCCTTTTTCCAGCATTTCCGCATTCTGCGCTTCAAATTCAGCAACATCGATATATTCACCCGGCAGCATATAAGTATCGCCCGCTTCTTCGATGCGGATTTTACGCATCATCTGACGCACCATAACTTCAATATGCTTATCGTTGATCTCAACGCCCTGAGATTTATAAACGCCTAATACCTGTTGGACCAGATAACGCTGAGTTGCACGCACACCGCTGATACGTAAAATATCATGCGGATTGAGAGAGCCTTCTGTTAAGCGGTCGCCAACAGCGATTTCCATACCTTCTGTAACAGCAAGCTTTGCTCCGTAAGGAATGGTATAGATTTGTTCACCGTCTTCACTGGTAACAGTTACTTTACGAATGCCGTTTTCTTCACCAATGTGTACAGTACCGGCATTCTCAGTAAGCAAACCAGGATGTTTCGGTTTACGGGCTTCAAATAATTCTTCAACACGCGGTAAACCCTGCGTGATATCGTCACCGGCTACGCCGCCTGTATGGAACGTACGCATGGTAAGCTGAGTACCAGGTTCACCAATGGACTGAGCAGCAATAGTGCCAACTGCTTCACCGACTTCAACTTTTCTGCCTGTAGCCAGATTACGGCCGTAGCATTTACGGCAAACACCAACTTTAGCTTTGCAGTTGAGTACAGAACGAATTTTAACTTTTTCGCGCAGCGAAGCAATTTGATCTGCCATATCTTCAGTAACATAGTCATTGATATGGTAACAGATATTGCCGTCCTTATCCAAAATATCTTCAGCCAGATAGCGGCCTACGATACGATCACGCAAAGATTCAATAACAGTCTGTTTATTTTTACCTTCGGTGATAGCTTCGATTTCAATACCTTCGATTGCATTATTGCGAACTTTAACGTCACGGACAGTACCATTAGCCAAAATAGCGTCAATAATAGCTTCGTCATAAGTTGCCCCTGCCTCGATCAGCACAGTACCGTCAGCGGCAACAACATCTTCAGCAACTTCTTTGCCATCGAAATGATGCATCATCGCTTCTTTCAGCACAGCATTAGATTGTGCATCGCTGATGTTGATCTGGACGGTCTCGGTCTCTTCACCGCTCATATCGTCAGTAGCATACAAAACTACTTCCATGACTTTTGCTGCAGCCAGTTTGTTATACAGATCCTCTGTAACGATCGTATCAGCTTCGACAATCAATTCACCGGTAACCGGATCAGTAATGCCTGCTGCCAAATTGCGGCCGATAACGATCTCACGCAATTTGTTCTGACTGGAACCCAGGGTTGCTTTACAAAGACGTCCGCGTTCTTTGACAAGATTGATGCCAACGATATCACAGTCATCTTCACGTACAATAACGTCCTGAGCAACGTCTACCAAACGGCGGGTCAGATAACCCGAGTCGGCAGTACGCAATGCGGTATCAGCCAAACCTTTACGAGCGCCATGTGTGGAAATGAAGTATTCCAAAACAGTCAGGCCTTCACGGAAGTTAGCTTTGATCGGACGGTCAATGATACGGCCGGAAGGATCTGCCATCAAGCCACGCATACCGGCCAGCTGACGAATCTGCTGCGTATTACCGCGGGCACCGGAATTAGCCATCATATAAACAGAGTTAAACGGATCCATTGTGGAGGACATCAGCTTATTAGTTACATCATCAGTAGCTTTACCCCAAAGTTCGATAACCTTACGATAACGTTCATCCTCGCTCATCAGACCGCGGCGGAACATACGCTCAGTTTTATCGATTTCTTTTTCTGTAGCAGCCAGAATCTCCGCTTTTTCGGGCGGGATTTTAATATCGGAAACGGCAATGGAAATACCTGCTTTACAAGCATTGTCGTAACCCATTTTCTTGACAACGTCAAGAATTTCGGCCGTACGCAGATTACCGTACAATTTATGTGCTTTAGCAACCAGACGTCCCAATTCTTTTTTATCAAGCAGTTTATTCAAATGCCATACTTTAACTTTTTGGCCGGCTTCGTTTTCTTCCTCTTCTAAATGGAAATAACGCATTTCAATCGGCAGTTCTTCATTAAGAATAGCATTGCCAACAGTAGTTGTTACGAGACTGACACCTTCGCTGGCCGGTTCTTCATAAATATCCTTATTCGGGATATAAATTTTGATGCGCGCCTGAAGCTCAACTTCGCCGTGGAAATAAGCCAGCAATGCTTCGTTAAAGCTGCTGAAACGCATTCCTTCGCCTTTAGCGCCTTCTTTGATAATCGTCAGGTAGTAAGAACCCAAAACCATATCCTGTGAAGGTACAGCAACAGGTTTACCATCTTTCGGTGCCAGAATGTTATTGACAGAAAGCATCAGCATTCTGGCTTCAGCCTGGGCTTCAGCGGACAGCGGCAGATGGACAGCCATTTGGTCACCGTCGAAGTCGGCGTTGTACGCAGTACATACCAGAGGATGCAGTTTGATGGCACGGCCCTCCGACAGGATCGGCTCAAAAGCCTGGATACCAAGTCTGTGCAGGGTCGGGGCACGGTTCAAAAGCACAGGATGCTCTTTGATTACGTCTTCCAAGACGTCCCAGACAGCAGTAGTCGCACGTTCTACCATTCGTTTTGCACTTTTGATATTAGTAGCCTGACCACTGTTGACCAAACGTTTCATAACAAAAGGCTTGAACAATTCCAGCGCCATTTCTTTCGGCAAACCGCATTGATGCATTTTCAGCTCCGGTCCGACAACGATAACGGAACGGCCGGAATAGTCGACACGTTTACCTAACAGGTTCTGACGGAAACGGCCTTGCTTGCCTTTCAGCATATCCGAAAGAGATTTTAAAGGACGATTGCCAGGGCCGGTTACAGGACGCCCGCGGCGGCCATTGTCGATCAAAGCGTCAACAGCTTCCTGCAGCATCCGTTTTTCATTACGTACGATGATATCAGGAGCATTCAGCTCAAGTAAGCGTTTTAAACGGTTATTACGGTTAATCACGCGACGATACAGATCATTGAGGTCAGAAGTTGCAAAACGTCCGCCGTCTAATTGTACCATTGGGCGCAGTTCCGGAGGAATTACCGGAACGACATCCAAAATCATCCATTCAGGACGATTGCCGGATTTCAGGAAAGCTTCGCAGACTTCCAAACGGCGTACAGCACGAATTTTTCTTTGGCCGCTCACTTCTTTCAGTTCAGCACGCAGCTCTGCAGTCAATGCCTGAAGATCGATCTCTTCCAGCAATGCCTTAATAGCAGTAGCACCCATGCCAACTTTAAAACCGCTGCCATATTTGTCGCGGGCTTCGATATATTCGCCTTCACTCAATAATTGTTTTTTCACCAACGGAGTATCGCCGGCATCAAGCACGATGTAATTGGCAAAATACAGTACTTTTTCCAGCGACCGGGGTGAGATGTCAAGAATCAGGCCCATCCGGCTGGGGATACCTTTGAAATACCAGATATGAGAAACAGGCGCAGCCAGCTCAATGTGACCCATCCGGTCACGGCGAACTTTGGAGCGGGTAACTTCAACGCCGCATTTATCGCAGACGATGCCTTTATAACGAATTCTTTTGTATTTACCGCAATGACATTCCCAGTCTTTGGTAGGTCCAAATATTCTTTCGCAGAACAAACCGTCGCGTTCCGGTTTCAAAGTTCTGTAGTTGATAGTTTCCGGTTTCTTTACTTCGCCATAGGACCAAGTTCTGATTTGTTCCGGTGAAGCCAGACCGATACGCATAGACTCAAAATTATTTACATCCAACAAGAATCGATCGCTCCCTTCTATTCAATATCGTCGGAGTTATTTAAATCTCCGTCCAACTCATCTTTAGCTTCCATGTTAAAGTTGCCAATATCTGCAACTAAATCAAATTCCGCATCTTCAGCGCTGTTTTCGTCAACAGTATATTCATCTGTTTCAACAGGAGCAGCAGCAGCCGGAATTTCGCCGTCGATGTTCAAATCGAGGTCACGTGCAGTTTCAGTGATGTCATCATCACTGTCGCGCATGGAAATCTCTTCTTCGTCTTCATTGAGCACTTTAATATCGAGACCGATACTTTGCAGCTCTTTGATAAGAACTTTAAAGGATTCAGGTACGCCAGGCTCAGGTACGTTTTCACCTTTAACGATAGCTTCGTAGGTTTTTACACGGCCAACAACATCGTCAGATTTGACGGTGAGGATCTCCTGCAGAGTATAAGCGGCACCATAAGCTTCCAGAGCCCAAACCTCCATCTCACCAAAACGTTGTCCGCCAAACTGTGCTTTACCGCCAAGAGGCTGCTGCGTAACCAGAGAGTACGGACCGGTAGAACGGGCATGGATCTTGTCGTCGACCAGATGATGCAGTTTCAGCATATATACGCAGCCTACGGTGACCTTATTATCAAAAGGTTCACCTGTGCGGCCGTCATACAGCCTGGTTTTGCCACTTGGATCAACGCCTGCCAATTCCAGGGTAGCGTTCATATCTTCTTCATGCGCACCGTCAAAAACCGGTACGGACATTTTCATTGCCTTAATGCTTTCTTCGCCGAATTTATCGATCTCAACAGTTTCAGGCATGCCATATTTTTCAACATCATAACCGGCTTTTTCGAAACGGGCGGCTAAACCTTCAGCACCAGCCTCGATCTGCATACCCAAAGCGCGGGCAGCCCAGCCTAAATGAGTTTCCAAAATCTGGCCGATATTCATACGGGAAGGTACACCCAGAGGATTCAGCACGATCTGCACCGGCTCGCCGCTGGGCAGGAATGGCATATCTTCACGCGGCATAATACGGGAAACTACACCCTTATTACCATGGCGGCCTGCCATTTTATCGCCTTCGGAAATCTTACGTTTTTGAGCAATATGCACACGCACCTGTTCATTTACGCCAGGCGGCAGCTCATCGCCGTTTTCACGGGTAAATACCTTTACGCTGACAATCTTACCAGCCTCGCCATGCGGCACACGCAGCGAACTGTCACGAACTTCACGTGCTTTTTCACCAAAAATAGCACGCAGCAGACGTTCTTCAGCAGTCAGCTCAGTTTCACCTTTCGGAGTAACCTTACCGACAAGAATATCACCAGGACGGACTTCAGCACCGATGCGGATAATACCGCGTTCGTCAAGATCCTTCAGCGCTTCCTCAGAAACGTTGGGAATATCACGGGTGATTTCTTCCTGACCAAGCTTGGTATCACGGGCATCGCAGTCATATTCTTCAATATGGATAGAAGTAAAGATATCGGCTTTAACCAGATCTTCACTCAGCAAAATAGCATCTTCGTAGTTGTAGCCTTCCCACGGCATATAAGCAACAATTACATTGTGGCCAAGTGCCAATTCGCCGTGATCTGTTGCAGGGCCATCTGCAAGCACTTGTTTTTCAACTACTTTATCGCCTTTATTGACGATAGGGCGCTGGTTGACGCAGGTCCCCTGATTAGAACGTTTGAATTTCAAAAGTTCATAAACATCAACACTGCCATCTTCCGCACGGACACGGATTTCGTTGCCGACAACACGTTCAACGACACCGGCACGTTTAGCTAAAACACAAACACCAGAGTCAACGGCAACCTTATATTCCATACCGGTACCAACAACAGGAGACTGTGTGCACAAAAGCGGCACAGCCTGACGCTGCATATTCGCACCCATCAAAGCACGGTTAGCATCGTCATTTTCCAGGAACGGTATCAAAGCCGTAGCAATGGATACAACCTGTTTCGGAGAAACGTCCATATAATCGACCTGATTAGGAGGCAGAGACAAAACTTCATTCAAATAACGTGCCGTAACACGTTCGCCCAGAAAATAACCGTTTTCATCAAGCGGTTCATTGGCCTGAGCACAAATATATTCGTCCTCTTCATCGGCTGTCAGATAAACGATTTCGTCAGTAACTCGTCCTTCTTCTTTATCAACCTTACGGTATGGAGTTTCCATAAAACCATATTTATTGATAATAGCAAAAGTAGACAAAGAACCGATCAGACCGATATTCGGACCTTCAGGAGTTTCAATAGGACACATACGTCCATAATGGGAATGATGGACGTCACGGACTTCATAACCGGCGCGTTCACGACTCAAACCACCAGGGCCAAGTGCAGACAAACGACGTTTATGAGTTAACTCAGCCAGAGGATTATTCTGATCCATGAACTGAGACAACTGACTGCTGCCGAAGAATTCTTTGATTGCGGCAACAACAGGACGGATATTGATCAAGGCCTGCGGCGTGATCACGTCTACGTCCTGAATAGTCATACGCTCTTTAACGACGCGTTCCATACGGGCGAGGCCGATTCGGAACTGATTTTGCAACAATTCTCCAACGCTGCGTACACGACGGTTACCTAAATGGTCAATATCATCGCCCGTACCCAAACCATCCATCAGGTTAAGCAAATAACCAAAAGATGCTAATACGTCTTCTACGGTTACGGTGCGGTGCTTTTCAGGAATGTCAGCAGTACAGATCAATTTCAGAACCTGTTCTTTAACGCGGATAAAAGCTTCTTTCAAGCCTACGCCGCTGAAAATCTCACTTTGCTCGATGATATCAATTGCCTTATCGTCGATTTTAGTGCCTGCCGGCAGAATAATTTCACCGGTAGAAGTATCAACCAGCGGTGCGTCAAGGACTTTATCCAGCAAACGACGGCGCCAGCCCAATTTTTTATTGAGCTTATAACGTCCTACACTGGCAAGGTCATATCGTTTATTATCAAAAAAGGTAGCTTCGATCAACTGCGTAGAATTTTCCAATGTAGGCGGTTCGCCAGGACGCAGTTTCTTATAAATTTCAATTAAAGCTTCTTCACGGTTAGTCGTTGCATCACGTTCCAAAGTTGCCAAAACAGAAGGATGTTCACCAAACAGTGCCAAAATCTCAGCATTGCTGGACAGGCCTAAAGCGCGCAGTAAAATCGTAGCAGGTAATTTCCTGGTCCGGTCCACACGGGCATAGATAACATCATTAACATCTGTTTCAAATTCGATCCAGGCGCCGCGGTTTGGAATAACGGTGGTACCATACATTTTTTTACCGCTGGGGTCCATGGATACATTGTAATATACACCTGGAGAACGAACCAACTGGCTGACGATAACACGTTCAGCACCATTGATAATAAAAGTACCGGTTTCAGTCATCAAGGGGAAATCGCCCATGAAAACTTTAGATTCTTTGATCTCGCCGGTATCTTTGTAAAGCAAGCGAACATTTACGTTTAACGGCGCCGAATAAGAAGCGTCACGCTCCTTGCATTCTTCAACGCTGTACTTAGGCTCACCTAAAGTAAAGCCCTCAAACGAAAGTTCTAAATTACCTGTAAAATCCTTGATCGGAGAAATGTCATGAAAAATTTCACAAAGACCTTCTCGCATGAACCACTCATACGATGTTCTTTGGATGTCAATCAAATGAGGCATTGGTAATACTTCATTGATTCTGGCATAACTGTACCGAGTCCTATCGCCTACGGGAACCGGTTTAAACATGTAATCCCTCACCCCTTCATATTTTGCCAGGCAGGCCAAACTCAGCCCTTTTCACGAATGACAAAAAAAGCAAGGTTCCAGATTGTCTCAAGGACCTTGCGTATTGTCTTCGATGAATGGGCTTCATCTTTACCGTATGAGCAGTATACGATTCCCAACCACTGAGCCATCGTAACTGTTATCAAAATACCTGCAATTCATTTATTTACTGTAGTTTATTATGATATCATAAACCTTTTCCCTTGTCAACAGTAAATAAAGAAATAAAATAAGCTTCCTGTTTTACAGGAAGCTTATTAAAAATTTTAAGCTAAAATTATTTCAATTCTACGGAAGCGCCAGCTTCTTCAAGTTTAACTTTCAAAGCTTCAGCATCAGCTTTGGAGATTTTTTCTTTAACAGCTTTAGGAGCGCCGTCAACGATTTCTTTTGCTTCTTTCAAGCCAAGACCGGTTGCTTCACGAACAACTTTGATAACGTTGATTTTGCCAGCGCCAGCGGCAGTCAAAACTACGTCAAATTCAGTTTTCTCTTCAGCAGCAGCAGCGCCGCCAGCAGCCGGAGCAGCAGCTACAGCTACAGGAGCAGCAGCAGATACGCCAAATTTTTCTTCCAGAGCTTTTACCAATTCGGAAAGTTCGAGTACGGTCATAGATTCAATAGCTTCGATGATTTGTTCTTTGTTCATTATATATACCTCCATAAATTCAAATGTTTTATTTTTTTATTCAACTTGCTTTTTTAAGCGCTGTGCTTATGCAGATTCTTTTTGCTGACGAACAGCGTCGAGTGCATAAACGACATTGCGGATAGTACCTTGAAGTACATTGACAAAACCGCTGATAGGAGCATTCATGCTGCCCAGCATTTTTGCAATAAGAACTTCTTTCGGCGGAAGCTCTGCCAAAGCTTTGATTGCAGCTTCGTCGATAACCTGACCGTCGAGCACACCAGCTTTGATAGTTAATGCTTTGTTTTCTTTTGCGAAATCGCAAATTATTTTTGCTACAGCAACGGGATCTTCAGGAGCAACAGCAATTGCAGTGTTTTTCTCCAATACAGGTTCTAAACCTTCGATACCAGCTTCATTTGCAGCAATACGCAGCATCGTATTTTTTACAACACCATATTTGATGCCAGCTTCACGCATTTTGCGGCGGAATGTTGTATCCTGGGCTACAGTCAAACCGCAGAAATCAACCAGGATAGTGCATTTTGCAGCGGTAAGGATTTCTTTAAGTTCAGCAACCTTAGCTGCTTTCTCTGCTCTAATAACTGCCATGCATCACACCTCCTTCTTTAAAATGATTTTATAAAATCAAAAAGACCTCTCGGCCTAAGCCGGAGGTCGCGAAGGTCTATCTTCATCGTCTCCAGCCTCGGCAGGCGTTTTATACTTATGCGTTACCGCACCTGCTGTCTATGGCCCGATTATCTTCTGATTTATAAAGTTGTTACCACATCAAAAATCTTATTTGTCGCTGTTAGCTTTCAAAACGTCGATTTTTACGCCAGGGCCCATAGTGGTAGATACAGTAATGGATTTAATATACTGACCTTTTGCGCCGGACGGTTTTACTTTGATCAGAGTATCAACCAAAGTGATGTAGTTTTCCAACAGTTGTTGTTCGGTAAAAGAAGCCTTACCGATAGGAGCCTGGACATTACCGGCTTTATCAGTACGATATTCGATTTTACCAGCTTTGATTTCATTGATAGCACGAGTTACATCCATAGTAACGGTGCCAACCTTCGGGTTAGGCATCAAGCCTTTAGGACCGAGGATTTTACCCAAACGGCCAACAACACCCATCATGTCAGGAGTTGCAACGCAGACCTCAAAATCAGTCCAGCCGCCCTGGATTTTAGCAACCAATTCTTCGCCGCCTACATAATCAGCACCAGCAGCTTCTGCTTCCTGAACTTTAGCGCCTTTAGCAAATACTAAAACAGATTTAGATTTGCCAGTGCCATGGGGAAGAACGAGAGCGCCGCGAACCTGTTGGTCAGCGTATTTGGGATTTACACCCAATTTGAAAGCAACTTCTACAGTGCTGTCAAATTTAGTAACAGAAGTTTTTTTAACTAATTCCACTGCTTCTTTCGGAGCATAGAATTTATCAGCTTCGATAAGTTTCAAAGCGTCTTGATATTTTTTACCAAATTTTGCCATTAAACTTTCCTCCTTGTGGTGCAAACGGATAATTCCTCCCACGTAAATAGTCGACTATAGATCAGTCAACGATGGTGATGCCCATGCTGCGTGCAGTACCTTCTACCATTCTCATAGCAGCTTCGATATCAGCAGCGTTCAGATCAGCCATTTTAGCTTCAGCGATTTCGCGAACTTTATCGCGGCTCAATTGAGCAACCTTCTTTTTGTTGGGTTCGCCGGAACCTTTTTCCAGACCAGCAGCTTTTTTCAGCAATACCGGAGCCGGAGGAGTTTTGGTAATGAAAGTAAAGGAACGATCTTCAAATACGGTAATTTCTACCGGAATGATCAAACCTGCTTGTTGAGCAGTACGTTCATTGAACTCCTTAACAAAAGCCATGATATTTACACCAGCTTGGCCGAGTGCAGGGCCTACAGGAGGAGCCGGAGTAGCTTTACCAGCCGGTACCTGTAATTTTACCATTTTTACGACTTTTTTCGGCATTTATTACACCTCCTTGTTATTCAGTTTCTTCAACCTGAGTAAAATCAATCTCAACAGGTGTTTCGCGTCCGAACATGCTAACCAGAACTTTCAGTTTACCACGTTCTTCATTAATCTCAGAAACGCTGCCGACACAGCCGGCAAACGGACCTGCTTTCAAGCGAACCAGCTGTTGTAATTGTAAATCAATTTTCGGGCGGCTTTCTTCCACGCCCATGGAGCGCATGATCTGTTTGACCTCTTCATCAGTCAAAGGAATCGGTTTAGTACCGGAACCGACAAAGCCGGTAACACCCGGTGTATTACGCACGGCATACCAAGAGCGGTCATTGACAATCATCTCTACAAGCACGTAACCAGGAAAGACTTTTCTCTGGACACTGCGTTTTTTGCCGTCTTTTACTTCAACCTCATTTTCCATAGGTATTACAATACGAAAAATTTCATTTTCCATACCCAAGGAATGAACTTTACGTTCCAGATTTGCGCTTACCTTATTCTCATAACCGGAATAAGTATGGATTACATACCAACGTTTTTCTGATTCCATATTAATGATAGGGAAGCTTCCCTTTCCTCCTTACGCAAACTTATTGCAAAATCAAGCGAAAAACAACATTGAAGAAGGCATCAATGACCCAAATCAATGCCGCACAAATAATAACCGCGATCAAAACCACTGCGGTATTAGCAATAAGCTCTTGTTTGGTAGGCCAGGTTACTTTTTTCAGTTCTACTTTAGTTTCACGCATAAAGCGTGTAATACCGCCTGCGTTCTTCACACCCGTAGTTTCCGGAACGGCCATTTTTTCACATCCTTGCTTGAATACCTGATACTAAATCACACGTTAACTAAAATTATTTAGTTTCTTTATGTAAAGTGTGTTTTTTGCAGAACTTGCAATATTTATTCAGTTCGATACGATCAGGATCGTTCTTTTTGTTTTTGTTGGTTTGATAGTTGCGTTGTTTGCACTCAGTGCAAGCCATGGTAACTAAACTGCGCATATTTAACACCTCTCTTACTCATAGATTACCAATCACAAAATTTCACTAATATAGAGTACCACAGTTAACACTCTATGTCAACAAACTTTCAAAAATATACTAAGACCGGTCTATGCAGGACCGGCCTTAGCAGAAAATAAGGTTATCGCACTCTTAATTATTCGTTGATAGCAGCAACAACGCCAGCGCCAACAGTACGGCCGCCTTCGCG
>ERZ791885.514-NODE-514-length-36180-cov-4.650630_pt1 | contig 36180 bp, 32 predicted proteins | sample MGYA00510159_ERZ791885 | MGnify/ENA primary metagenome ERZ791885 (study PRJEB30046, sample SAMN00792054) | human gut metagenome | study: EMG produced TPA metagenomics assembly of the A metagenome-wide association study of gut microbiota in type 2... | reverse complement strand
TGACGATACAAAAATTTATTATTTTTTATTGTCCTCTTGACGGGGAGCATACCATCGCAAGAGCCTATCAAAACGGGGGGTTTTAATCCGCGGATTAATCCGTAGAATCAATATTCCTTGACATTTCACCAGAATAGTTTATACTTAAAATAGTTTGAAATTCAAAATAAAATACGGGAGAATTGAAAATGAGTATAAACAATCAATTGAAAATAGGTGATCTGACTGCGAAGCTCCCGATCATCCAGGGTGGTATGGGCGTTGGAGTCAGCAGAAGCTCTCTCGCAGGAGCAGTAGCGAAAGAAGGCGGAGTAGGAATTATTTCGACAGCACAGATCGGTTATGATGAGGAAGGATTTGAGAAGGATCAGGCTGCATGTAACAACAGAGCAATCCACAAGCATATCAAGAGAGCGAAAGAAATCGCGCAGGGAAATGGTCTTGTCGGTGTAAATATCATGGTTGCGCTGAAACATTATGCAGAGCATGTGAAAGAGGCTGTGGCAGCGGGGGCAGATGTGATCATCAGTGGTGCCGGACTTCCGATGAATCTGCCGGAGTTAGTCAGTGAGACTTGCAGAACGAAGATCGCGCCAATCGTTTCTTCCAAAAGAGCAGCGCAGCTGATCTTGAAAATGTGGGCGCATAAGTATGATAGAACAGCAGATTTCCTTGTTGTTGAGGGACCGAAAGCCGGAGGTCATCTTGGATTCTCAAGAGAGCAGTTAGATGAGATTGATACGATGGATTATGATGAGGAGATCCGTCAGATCATTGCCTGTAAGGAAGAGTATGAAAAGCGATACGAGAAGAAGATTCCAGTAATTGTAGCTGGGGGAATCTTCGACAGGGCAGATATTGATCACGCATTGGAACTTGGAGCAGATGGAGTCCAGATTGCGAGCAGGTTCGTGGCAACAGAAGAATGTGATGCGTCAGAGGCGTATAAGCAGGCCTATATCAATGCAAAAGAAGAGGATGTTCAGATTATTCAAAGTCCGGTAGGAATGCCGGGAAGAGCCATCCGCAACGCATTGATCGAGCGTGTTGAGAAAGAAAAAGAGCCTATTAAGAAATGTTATAATTGCTTAGCGAAATGTAATCCGGTAAAAGTTCCGTATTGTATCACGAAGGCACTGATTGATGCCGTAAAAGGTGATGTGGAAAATGGACTTGTATTCTGCGGAAGCAATGTCGGACGGATCAATCAGATGATGAGTGTGCATGAGCTGATGCAGGAGCTTGTGTCTTAGATAAATGTGAAGAATCCAAAGTCATATTAATAAAAGTAAAAAAAGAGAGAATAGTGTGAAACAAATTTAAAATATCACACTATTCTCTTTTTTTATGATATACTTAAAAGATATCAGACATGAAAGCATGAGATGTGTTACTGCCTCCGTCACAAGGGGGATTAGAGCATATTGGTGTTAGAATATTAATGCTTATTAAACTATAAAGAATTTATAAGGAGCAGCGAGGATGAAGATACAGAATAACGATACAAAAGACGAAGGACTGAAAGGAAACGAGAAGATTGAGGAAGCAATTTCTGCGCTCCAGCAGGAAGCGTCTCAGGAACTTTTAGCACATACGTTGACAGTGATCCGCAGACGAATGAAAGAAGAAGGACAATTGATTCTTGCGGTAGAGCCTTCTGTTGCAGAAGAACTGAAGATACAGGCAGTAAAGACAGCTGATGGAAAGAAGTGGTGGAGTGCATTTACAAGTTTTGAAGAAGAACTGAAAGGTTCTGATCGTGTGATGTCTACCTTTTTGACAGCAATCGAACCATTATTTCAGTCCGCTGTACAGGTGAATGAGATTGAAGGTATCATTTTGAACCCATGGAACCGGACAATCATGCTTGATAAGACACTGCTTCGACTGATTCTTGGAGAGAGTGGAAAGTGAGAACAAAGCGGAAAATGACAGTAACTATAATATGTATTTTATTTGCAGTGCTATTTGCCTGTTATGGGTTCTGGATGAGTGGAAATGGATCAGGGACAGGATTCTTCCTGATCTGGTTTGTACTGGCTGCATTGCTTGGAGGATGCGCAGCGATTACATTTCTGGATGGATGGGCAAGAATTCCGATGTGGATGTTGTGGATATTAAGAGGAATACTGCTCGTGTTTGTATTTTCCTTTGTAATTATCGAAGGATGCATTATTAGTCAGATGCATGCGAAGGCAGATGGAAATCTGGACTACATCATAGTGCTTGGTGCACAGGTGAGAGCAGATGGACCGAGTAAGGTGCTGAAGCATCGACTGAACACAGCAATCGATTATCTGGAGAAGAATCCGGAGACAATCTGTATTGTGTCAGGTGGACAGGGGTATAACGAGCCGTGTACGGAAGCGCAGGCGATGGCTGATTATATGGAAGCAGCCGGAATTGAGAAAGACCGTCTGATTCTGGAAGACGAATCAAAGACAACAGAGCAGAATATAAAAAACAGTAAGAAATATATCAGAGACGGAGCAAGTGTTGGAATTATCACAAATGATTTCCATATGTTTCGGGCGATGCAGATCACAAAAGGACAGGGGCTGAAATCAGCGGAAGCGATTGCTGCAGGCTCGAATCCATTGTATCTGCCGAATAATATGCTTAGAGAATATCTGGCAGAATGGAAGTATCTGATTAGATCAATCTTATAAAAGCAAGAAAAGAGAGATGAAAGAAACAAATGGGTAGACGAGAATTAGAAGAACGAATCGAGAAAAGAAGAGAGGACTTTGTAAGAAACAGTCTTCTTTCGGATGAATTTATTGACTTTGTACAGGAGAATTTAAAGCCGGTCAACACAATGATGGCTTATTATCAGTGTGCGATCATGGAAGTTGAGACGAAATTCAAGGTGCTGAGCGAACAGTATTCCCTGGAGTATGACCGCAACCCGATCGAGAGCATTAAGACTCGTGTGAAATCAATGGAGAGTCTGTTGAAGAAGATTCGTCGTAAAAATATTCCATTGACGATTGATGCAATCGAAGAAAATATTCAGGATATTGCCGGTGTGCGCGTGATCTGTGCATTTCAGGATGATATTTACAAGCTTGCAAAATGCTTTCTTGACCAGGATGATGTAATTCTGATTCAGAAAAAAGACTATATTGCGAATCCAAAGCCGAGTGGTTACAGAAGTCTTCACCTGATTGTAAAAACTCCGATTTTCCTGAAAGAAGGGAAAAAGATGATCACAGTTGAAGTTCAGCTTCGCACGATTGCGATGGATTTCTGGGCGAGTCTGGAGCATAAGCTTCGTTATAAGAAGAGTATTCCGGAAGAACAGAGTAAGTATCTTGCAGAAGAGATGATGGATTGTGCACAGATCAGTTCAGCTCTTGACGAGAGAATGCAGAAGGTACGTGATGTGATCATGCAGGCAGAGGAAAAAGAGGAAGAAAAAAGTAGTGGAGTAGAACCATTAATGCTTCGAGGATTGACAGAGAGGATACGACAGAAGACTTTTTAAAGAAATTGTCTACATAAGCAGAGATTCGAAGTGAACAGTACGGAGGGGAAAACTATGATTAATCGAGAAGATATGCTAGCGCTGACCAGACGGATGACAGTAAAACGGACATCGATCACTCGGATCGCCGGAAGCTATATGGATATAGACGGATTTATAGATGGAACATTTAACACCAGTTTTCTAAACTTAAATCCTGCAGAACAGGAGAAAAATCTGGCCCTTGCGAAGAAAGTACCGTTTGCAAAGACGAATAAAAACTTGAAGGAATATAAGTTTTGTGATGATCGGAGAAATCCGGACAGTATGTGGAAACTTCTAATGGGGATGCGTGCCTGCGGTCTGAAAAATGATGCTCTGATGGAGACCTTTTATGAGATTGTCGGAGAACATTATCAGGCAGATGAGGATTATGCGATCTATGTTTTTCATGACAGATATGACATTCCGGCGAAGGGATTGGATCATATACGTCAGGGAGAATCCGAAAGAATGTATGAATACATTTTGTGTGTAATCTGCCCGTTGAGTGGGGAATACGAACCGGGCGAACCACAATGTGGATTTCTGTTTCCGGCATTCGTAGACGGAGGTGCGGCGATGAACTATGTGGATATTTATCAGGAAGACGAAGAATATCCGCATAATGAATTACTTGAATTGCTTGGAGTGGAGAGGAAAAAATTATGGCAGAAATAAGCAAGTCAGGAGAAAAAGTAAAATATCGGCTGGCAGAGGCGATGAAAGAATGCATGAAAAAAGCACCGGTTGAGAAGATCACTGTGAAAGAGATCACAGAAGAATGCGGAGTGACTCGTCAGACCTTTTACCGGAATTTTCAGGATAAATACGATCTGATCAACTGGTATTTTGATAAGATACTGATTGAATCCTTTGAGCATATGGGAGAGGGACAAACAGTCTATGAAAGCCTTGTAAATAAATTCCAATACATTCAGAAAGAAACACTTTTCTTTCGTGCGGCATTTAAAAATGACGACCAGAACTGTTTGCGTGATCATGATTTCGAGCTGATCACAAAATTCTACACCGATCGGATTGAAGGAAATACAGGGAAAAAGATGTCTGACAAGATTCGCTTCCAGTTAGAAATGTACTGCCAGGGCTCCATCTACATGACCGTCCAGTGGGTTCTCGGAAACCACAAAGCCACCCCTGAAACCCTGGCTAGATTCCTCTCCGAATCCATGCCCGCAGAATTATGTCAGGTATTTAAAGAAAGAGGATTACTGTAGTTCATATTCAGAAAGATTCATTTCTGTCCACAGAAAATTTATACGAATCCTTCTAAATCGTTGCACGTTCCGTAAATCTATTTCAGCCCACAGAAAATCCGGAAATGAGAGGATAAAGTGAATCACCGCAGAAAGGTGATGCATCGAAGATGGTGAATGTGGAGTGTGCTTGATAATACTTGAAAAACTTAAGATTACGTTAAAGAAAGGTTTGGAAGCTGTCTGAGCGGCAGCGAGTTTTCCAAACCTTTCTTTGTATTTAGTAATCTTAAGTTTTTCCTAGAATTATCAGTACACGTAACCCTGAGCCAGATTCGATGCGTCACCCTTCGAAGGAGTTACACCTTATCACATTTCAGCATTTTCGCCCGTGTACCAGAAATCAATTTACATAAGCTTTCTAAAGAGCGCCTTCAGATCCTCTACGCTTGCATCTTTCGGGTTACCAGGTGCACAAGCATCAGCATGAGCAGACTCAGCGAGGAACTGCAGATCTTCTTCTTTCAGAGCTTCCAGCTTTGTCGGGATTCCAACGTCAACAGAAAGTTTCTGAACAGCGTCAACAGCAGCTTTTCTGTATTCTTCTACAGACATGTCGTCAACACCTTTAACGCCCATTGCTCTTGCAATTTCACGGTATTTCTCACCTGTACAATCTGCATTGTATTCCATAACGATTGGAAGCATCATAGCACATGCAACACCATGTGGAGTATCGTATACAGCACCGAGTGTATGAGCCATAGAATGAGCGATTCCAAGACCTACATTAGAGAATCCCATTCCTGCGATATACTGTCCAAGAGCCATTCCTTCACGGCCTTCTTTTTCATTTGCAACAGCGCTTCTTAAAGATTTTCCGATGATCTCGATTGCTTTGATATGGAACATATCTGTCATTTCCCAGGCAGCTTTTGTTGTATATCCTTCAATTGCATGTGTCAGGGCATCCATACCTGTGGAAGCTGTAAGTCCCTTTGGCATAGAGGACATCATATCCGGGTCAACAACTGCGATAACCGGCATGTCATGTGGGTCAACACAAACGAATTTTCTCTTTCTTTCAACATCTGTGATAACGTAGTTGATTGTAACCTCAGCAGCTGTTCCGGCTGTTGTTGGAACTGCGATGATCGGTACACAAGGTTTTGTTGTCGGTGCAACACCCTCGAGGCTTCTTACATCTTCAAACTCTGGGTTTGCGATGATGATACCGATTGCTTTGGAAGTATCCATAGAAGAACCACCACCGATTGCAACGATGTAATCTGCATCAGCTTTCTTGAATGCTTCTACTCCGTGCTGTACATTTTCGATTGTTGGGTTTGCTTTAATATCAGAATAAATTTCGTAAGCAAGTCCATTTTCATCAAGAATATCTGTTACTTTCTTTGTAACTCCGAATTTGATCAGATCAGGGTCAGAACATACAAAAGCTTTCTTAAAGGCTCTTGCTTTTGCTTCTGTAGCGATCTCTTTGATTGCGCCTGCGCCGTGATAAGATGTTTCATTTAACATAATTCTGTTTGCCATGATTTTCGATCTCCTTTTTTAAAAATAGATTTTCGGGAAGCTTTAGAGGTATTCCCGATGTACTATGTCTTTATTTTAACAAGCACAAATAAAAAAGAAAAGTTACAAAAGGTTGAAAATGTAACATTTTAAGCATTTCTTTGTGAAAAAGTCTTGAAAATTATAAAGTCTTTATTAAATTATTGTGAAACAAGCACAGAAAATGGATTCGAATACTAGACGAGATGACGAGAAAGTTGTAAAATCTAATTATAGTTTTGAATCTGGAAACAGATCACTTACGGAAGGAGACAGGCATTATGGAGAAATTAACAGACAACTTAAAGAAGGTAATACTGGCTGGAATCGGAGCAGTTGCTATAACTGCTGAGAAGTCAAAGGATGTTCTTGATGATATGGTAAAAAAGGGTGAGCTTACAGTGGAGCAGGGAAAGGTTCTGAATGAAGAACTCAAGCACAATCTGAAACAGACTGTAAAGAACAATGTGAATGTGAAGGTAAAAGTTACTACACCGGAGGAATTGAGTGAACTTCTTGATAAGATGACACCGGAGCAGTTAGAAGCACTGAAGGCTCAGATCAAGGAGAAAGAGTCAACTGTAGATTCGGAGGCAGAAGAAGTGGACGCAGACGATACAGCAGAAGAAGTAGAAGTTGTTGAGGAATGAGTGAGAAAGAAAAGGGAACGAATGGTTCAAGATTTAGAGAGATTGTTTCGGTGCTTCGCAAGCACAATATCACACATGGACTAAGTCCGAAGAAACTTCGTTTGATCATGGAGGATCTCGGTCCGACATTTGTAAAAATCGGACAGATTATGGCACTTCATTCCGATGTTCTTCCGAAAGCCTATTGTGACGAATTGATGGAGTTATGTACAGATGCAAGGCCGATGCCTTTCGAGGAGGCAGTAGCAGTAATCGACGAGTCTTACGGACGTTCTTGGAAGAAAGTATTTTCTTCGATTGAAGAGACACCAATTGGTTCTGCATCAATTGCGCAAGTACATAGAGCAGTTCTGAAGACAGGAGAAGAGGTCGTCGTTAAAATCCAGAGAAAAGGCATTTATGAAATGATGGCACGGGACATTGAGTTTATCCGTAAAGCGATCAAACTGATGCCGCCGATCAGTCTGAAAGGAATGGCTGATTTTGATCTTGTGCTTGATGAACTCTGGTCAGTGACAAGAGATGAGATGAATTTCCTGACAGAAGCAGCGAACATCGAAGAATTTGCCAGAAGAAACAAGGATGTCAATTTCGTTCAGACACCGGTTCTGTATCAGCAATATACGACCGTTCACGTGCTGGTGATGGAATATATTGATGGTTGCGGGATTGATGAGAAGGATAAGCTGCTCGAAGATGGATATGACCTGAAAGAAATCGGAAGCAAACTTGTAGATAACTATATCAAGCAGGTAATGGATGACGGGTTCTTCCACGCTGATCCGCATTCCGGAAATGTTAAGATCCGTGATGGAAAGATTGTCTGGATCGACATGGGAATGATGGGACGACTGACAGAGCATGACCGTGAGATGATCACGCTTGCAATCGAAGGCGTTGCACTCAATGATGTTGGTCTGATCCTGAAGGCGGTTCTCGGATTGGGCGAATTCAAAGAACGACCGGAGCAGAGAAAACTTTACGAAGACATTGAAGGATTGCTTTTGAAATACGGAAGTACCGATATGGGCAAGATTAATGTGGCAGAGGTCATGACGGACTTAATGGAAGTTATGAAAGAAAATAAGATCATGATGCCACATGGACTGACGATGCTTGCCAGAGGACTTACGCATATGGAAGGTGTACTTGCCAATATCGCACCGGATATCAATATGGTGGAGATTGCCAAAGCAAGACTAGCTGCGGATTTTCTTCACAATTTTAACTTTAAGAAGGAATTGAAGAGCACAGGAAGAAGCCTTTTGAAATCTGTGCGGAAGATGATTGACATTCCATCCATGACAACGGACTTAATGGATGAATTCATGAAAGGCCAGACAAAGGTGAACCTTGATCTGCGTGTGTCAAAGGATCTGGCATTTCTTTTGAGACGCTTGGTAAGAAATATTGTTATGGGTCTGTGGGTCATGGCACTTCTGATTAGTTCAAGTATTATCTGTACAACGGATATGACACCGAAGTTTATGGGAATCCCTGCACTTGGTGCGTTTGGATATCTGATGGCAGTGGTGATAATGATTTATGTTTTTGTGAAACATATTTTCTCAAGAAAGTAAGGCGAAAAATGGCAAAAAGAAGAAAACCGGGAATGCTGTTGGCGAGTTCTGTAATTCCAAACGGATATGAAGTACTGTATGGGTCACAGGATAAAATATTTCAGCGATTACAGACAAAAGTCTGGAAAAAGATAAAAGCAATATAAAGTGGAAGCAGAAGAGAGATGAGATTTTCGTCTCTCTTTTTCTTTTTTGCTTAGAAAAACTGTAAATGAGAAAACTTCTCAAATAATAAAAATCTAATTGACTGGATAAAAGACATCTTGTATACTTACGAAGTTAGTTAAACTAACACAAGTTAGTAGAAAATAACTAGGAGTGGTTACATGAAATTAAAATATATAAATTGTTTACTTGCAGTCTGTCTCTGTGTGTCGGCTTTGTTGGTCGGCTGCGGACAGAAGACAGCAGAGAAATCCGAAACAGCGTCAGAAAGTTCACAGAACCAGTCGGATGATATACAAGAAGCATCCAGGGATGTTTTTGCTATGGATACCTATATGACAGTGACTGCATATGGAGAAAATGCAGAAGTAGCCGTTGATGCAGCGGAAGTAGAGATTGAGCGTCTGGACGCACTTTTATCGACAGGAGATGCAGACAGCGAGATTGCAAAACTAAATGCAGATGGAAATGCAAAGCTTTCCGAAGATGCAGGCTATCTGGTGGAACGTGCGTTAGAACTTTATCAGGAGACAGATGGTACGTTTGACATTGCGATTTATCCGGTGATGGAAGCATGGGGATTCCCGACACAGAATTTCCGGGTTCCTTCACAGGAGGCATTGGATCAACTTCTTCCACTTACTGATGCGGGAAACATTTCTTATGACAAAGCAACGAAAAAGATCTCTTTTGGCGCAGAAGGAATGAAAATTGATCTCGGAGGAATTGCAAAAGGATATACATCATCCAGAATTATGGACATTTACAAAGAAAATGGAATCTCAAGCGGATTAGTGAATCTTGGCGGAAATGTGCAGGCACTTGGAACAAAGACAGATGGAACGAAATGGAAGATTGCAGTGCAGAGCCCGGATGATACAGAAGACTATCTGGGGATTCTGAGTGTTCAGGACAAGGCAGTTATTACTTCGGGGGGATACGAAAGATATTTTGAACAAGATGGTGTGACGTATCATCATATCATTGACCCAAAGACTGGATACCCGGCAGAAAGTGGACTTGTCTCTGTAACAATTGTAAGTAAGGATGGAACACTGGCAGATGGACTGTCTACTTCACTTTTTATTATGGGAGAAGAGAAAGCGGCAGATTTCTGGAGAAAACATAAGGATGATTTTGATGCAATCCTTATGAGTGATAACGGGACGCTATATGTAACAGAAGGATTGGAAAATGATTTTTCAACGGAGAGAACGGTTGAGATTATCCGATAGAAAGTATAAGACAAAATCAGAGATGAGAGGACAAAAATGGATTTAAAAGAGACAGGAAAGAAGCTGAAACCATTTGCACCGGTACTTTCGGTAGCAGTTGTGGCATCCTGTGTAGCAGGCTCCCTGGGTGGATATCAGCCACCGGTTTATGCAGCGCAGGAGCAAACGGATTTTGTAAAAGAAGAGACTACAAAGTCAGAAGAGCAGGCACAAGTGGCAAAAGGTTCTTTTGATCTGACAGATGGTGTTTATAAAGGAACCGGAACAGGTTATGCGGGAGATATCACAGTTGCCGTCCAAATTAAAGATAAACAGATTGTTGCAATCGATATTCTGAGTTCTTCGGATGATGCGGCATTTTTTAAACGTGCACAGGCAGTGATTGACAAGATCATAGAAGGTCAGACACTGGATGTCGATACGGTATCCGGTGCAACCTATAGTTCCCGGGGAATCATCAGTGCGGTGAAGAATGCACTGACCGGAGAGAAAGACAGCGGAACAACAGGTCAGTCACAGTCTGGTAGCGGCGCGGCAGCTGGAAGTTCCACTTCTGTCCAAGCAGTGGAAGACCCATCAGCATATAAGGATGGAACCTATTACGGAACAGGAAGCGGATTTGGCGGAACACTGAAAGTAAAAGTTGAGATTAGTGGCGGAAAGATCACTTCAATTCAGATTATGGAGAATCAGGACGGAAGCGAATACATTTCTAAGGCATCTGCTCTGATCAATACGATCATACAGAATCAGAGTACCAATGTAGATACTGTGTCGGGGGCAACTTATAGTTCGGTCGGAATCATCCAGGCAGTTCGGAATGCGCTGAGTCAGGCGGCAGTAAGTACAAGTGGGACAACGACTTCCGGAGAAGCTGGGAATGCAGGAAATAGTGGAAACCAGAATCAGGACACATCCGCCGCAACAGGAAACTTCCCGTATAAAGAAGGAATTTATTACGGAACAGCAGAAGGCTACAGCGGAAATGTCTCGGTGGCGGTTGTGATTCAGGAAAAATCAATCAAAGCAATTCTGATCACAGAGACTTCGGACGATGAGGCATTCTTCCAGCGCGCAATGGGAGTTGTGAAAAATGTACTTAAGACGCAGAGGACGGAAGTCGATACTGTGTCAGGTGCAACCTACAGTTCAAAAGGAATTCTCGGGGCAATCCAAAATGCATTAAAGCAGGCAGAAAAAGTAACAAATGGGGAAACCATCGAGGAGAAGGCAGATACAACGCAGCTGGAAGAGGCAATCAAGACAGCAGAAGCACTGGTGCAAGAAGAATATACAGAAGCCAGTTGGTCTGTACTGGCGGTTCGTCTTCAGGACGCAAAAGAAATGCTCGAAACAGCAGGACAGACTTCGGTGAAACAGGAGACGGTAGACAAAGCGATGGAGAATCTGAACCTTGCAATTGCACAGCTTGAGAAAAAGAAGTCAGATCAAGAGGAGGAAGTGAAAACAAAATACATTGATGGAACTTATGAGGTGAGTGTATCGTGTAAACCGGATGAGGATGAAGACTTTGCAGAGTATCAGCTTAGCATGAAGGTGACCATCCGCAATGACAAAATTGTATCCATTACGGAAATTGCTGGAGATGGAGGCAGCGAGAACGACAGTTACATCAAAAAAGCGGCAAATGGAACGTCCAGTAAAAAAGGTGTCGTTTCTCAGATTATTACCAAAGGAATGCCGGAAGAAATTGATACGGTATCTAGAGCAACCTGTTCTTCAAATGCGATTATTGACGGATGCAAAAAGGCACTGGAAATGGCTTTAAGACCAGAAGAGACGGAGGCGCAGTAGGATGAAAGAGTTTATCGTAAGACTGTTTAGTCTGCTGGCAATCGTCGGTGTCCTTTTCGGATATAACGAAGTGTTGAATGTCCGTGCGAAGGATGAGGAAATCGCAAAACTGAATGCACAGTTGGTGGTACAGTCATCTGGTGCCGGCAGTGATTCTGAGTCCGGAAGTGATTCAGGAGATGGAGCAGGATACAAGGATGGAACCTATACCGGAGAAGCGGATGGATTTGGCGGAACGGTTGCGGTAGAAGTTACTGTAAAAGATGGAAAGATCGAAGCGGTAGAAGTGACCTCCGCCGAGAAGGAAGACAGTGCATATCTTGCGATGGCGGAAGATATCATTCCGAAGATCATAGAGGCGCAGAGTGTAGAAGTTGATACGATCAGCGGCGCAACGTTCAGTTCGACAGGAATTAAAAATGCAGCAGAACAGGCATTAGAACAGGCGGTAAAGTAGTTTGAAGAAGTTGAATATACATAATTTAAAAGCAAAAGAAATTAAAAAATTGCATACGTGGCTTCGCACATTGATTCAGATTCTCTATTTTCTGTTTCTGCCATCTGTGTATACTGCAGCGTTTGCCGGCGTGAAATACATTTTCACACAGATAGGAGCAGGCGAGGCAATCGGGCTGACCTCTTTTGTAACGGTGCTTATAGTTCTCTGCGCGTATACGATTCTTTTCGGAAGATTCTTTTGTGGATTCGCGTGTGCATTCGGAAGTCTGGGAGATGGAATTCATGCATTTTATCTCTGGTGCTTTAAGAAGAGAAAGAAAAAGCCGGTGCTACTTTCAGAAAAGATCACAGAGAAGTTAAGCTATTTGAAATATCTGGTGTTGACCGTAATCGCAGTACTTTGTTTTGCGGGAGTATACGGAAAGGCAAGAGGGACAAGCCCGTGGGATGTTTTTTCTATGTTGCATGCAGGAAATTTCCACTTGCAGGGATATTTGCCGGGAGTGATACTACTAATTTTTATCATTGTAGGAATGTGCCTGGAAGAAAGATTTTTCTGTCGGAATCTGTGTCCGATGGGAGCTGTATTCTCATTGCTTCCGGTGCTTCCGTTCTTCGCATTGCACCGCGACAGAGAAAATTGCATCAAAGGTTGCAGTGGATGTACGAAGAAATGCCCATCCGGGATCGGACTTCCAGAAGACGGCTCGATCAAAGTCGAGGGAGATTGTTTCCAATGTCAAAAATGTATTGATATCTGTCCAAAGAAGCATATCCATACAGGAATTAAAGGCCTGAAGGGAAATGAATTCTGGTTTACGATTCTTCGGGCAATTCTGTTACTTGTAATTATGATCTGGGCAGGAGTGTAATAGATGAAGAGAAAAGATCTGTTATTAGGAAGCGGAGTCCTCTTTGTGGCATGTGTACTGTTTCTTGTGATGAACCTGATGCAGTATGTACAGGCAAGGGATAGCGAGCAAAAAGAAAATCAGGAAAAACAGGTTGTGATCAAGGTGGACGGAGAAGTTTACGGAAGATATTCGTTGGATGAAGACCAGGTAGTCGAAGTACAAGAAGGAGACTTTTACAACCGTGTCCGGATCGAGGATGGAAAAGCGTATATGGAAGAGGCTGACTGTCCAGATGGATATTGCGAAGAGCAGGGGAAGATCAATAACCGGACGCAGACAATTGTCTGCCTGCCACATAAGTTGGTTGTAGAAATAGAAGAGGTTGAGAATTCTGATGATTCTCAAAGTGAAAAGGAAGATCTACCGGATACAATTTCTAAATAAATCGATTGTTCGACTGTAAAGGAGAATATATGAATAGAAATAAAAAACTTGCAAATATGGCAATGCTTGTTGCACTGGCAATGATTTTTAGTTATGTAGAAAGCCTGATTCCAATTAATTTTGGAGTGCCGGGGATGAAGCTTGGAGTGGCCAATCTGGTCACTGTAACAGGTCTTTATTTTCTGAAAACGCCGGAGGTACTGGCGGTATCTGTACTGCGTGTACTTCTGACAGGATTTATTTTTGGAAATGGAATGTCGATCATTTACAGTCTGGCAGGGGCGGTTGTCAGCCTTCTTGCGATGGCACTTGTAAAGAAGATGGATGGAATTTCTATTGTAGGAGTCAGTATCACTGGAGGTGTCTTTCATAACATAGGACAGATTCTTGTTGCCATGTCAGTGGTGGAGAATCTGAAACTGATTTATTATCTGCCGGTTCTTCTTGTAGCCGGGACAGTAACAGGATTCGTGATAGGAATTGTCGCAGGAAAGATTTTACCGGTTGTGAAGAAAGAAGCTGTAAGGACAGTATAGATGTAAAAATTTTTTGGGGTTATAGGTTAGTAAAAGCTAACTTGATAATATATTCCCTGCGGAAGCAGGAAAGCAGAACTGCGACAGGCAGGATCTGTATGTAACTATTTTAGTTAAACAGGAGGTTTCTATGAAAAACAAAGAAATGAAAGTAAAGGCAATGTCTATGGCAGTGGCAATGTCTATGGTAGTAGGACTTTGCCCGTCAACCATCTTTGCGGCAACAGGAAGTCAGACTACAAAGGATGGAACTTATACAAAGACGGCCCACGTGGCAAGAACTGCAGAGGATGACGAAAATGAAGACGAATGGAATGAGTATGACGTTGAAGTCAGCCTGAAGGTGGAGGATGGCAAGTTTTCAGCCATCACTGTGACTCCAGGGGAAGGATATAACGCGGAGAGTGATTCCTATTTTGCAAAAGCTGTTTCAAAATCGAAAGGAATCCAAAAAATGCTTGTAGGAAAGGCTGCAACAGAAGATACAATTAATGGTTGGGATTCTGTTAGTGGTGCAACACGTACATCAAAGGCAGTGAAAGAAGCTGCACTTGCTGCAATCAAGTCAGCAAACGAAGCAGTAACAGTTGACACAACAAAACTGGAAGCTGCAATCACAGCCGCTGAAGCACTGAAAGAAGCTGATTACACAGCAGACAGTTGGAGTGCAATGCAGACGAAGCTGACAGCAGCCAAAGCTGCCCTGACAGCAAAAGAATCTCAGAGCGCGGTAGACACAGCGGCAGATGAGCTGAATGCAGCAGTGAAGGCATTGAAAAAGGCAGAAGTTGCGAAAGAAACGTATGTGTTGATGAATATTCCATATTCTGAATTTTATGCAGCTGATCAGGTAGCAGGAGCAGACAGTGTATCCTCCGCTACAAAAGCGAAAACAAGATCAAAACTTGTAGCTGGATCTTATCATGTAAACAGTGATGGAACAGATATTACAGGTATTACATATCCGGTTAAGATCAGTGATGCATCTGTGCTGAAAAACTATACACAGATTACAGATGACAGCAAGCTTTCTATCACAGTGAACATGAAAGGAAAGGAAACAACAACGGAATATAACGGAAAAGATGCGTTATTCCAGAGTGCAAGCTATTCTTACTATATTTTAAGTGAGACTCCTTCCTATTATAAAGAAGCAACAGTAAATGCAGATGGTTCATTCAGTTTTAGTGAAGTGAAAGGTGCAACTGCACAGAAGTTGAGTGATGCATCAATCGATTTTACAACAGACACGAAGTATGGAGATTATGAATTAGATGTAAATGGACTCGCAGATACAGTTAATACAGTATACGGAGTTGTGATCAGTACAAAAGAAGGAGACAACTACGGACTTCGTCATCTTGAAAATATTTGGAAAAAGAAAGAACTGGCATGGAGTACCGGATTTGTGACAACATCTCATGGAAATACACTGAACTCAAAAGATTATGAAAAGATGATGGGCCAGACGATCAATAAAATCACATATTACACAGATAATGGAATCTATGAGATTGATGCAGATCAGTATGTGCCAATTAAATTCAATGGAACTGTCGCAGCAGAGAATGCAGATGTTAAAAGTGGAAAAGTAAATGTAACTGTAGAAGGCCTTCCTGGTGATTATCAGGCAGAATATACAGTTAAAGGTCTTGAGGATGTTCAAGTAAAAGAAGGAGTACTTACCTATAAGACAAAGGGCGCTGAGACAGGAAGATATACTCTGAAAGTATCTGATAAATCTGGAAAATATGCAGATCTTAAGACAGATTTTGAATTAACAACAGAAGCTGTACCGGTTGTATTTAATAGTGAAAGTGCAGCACTTGTAGCGGCAGAAGGATATGCAGCAGATGATGTAACTTCTTATGTAAAGAAGATCAAATCCGTAACAGTTGACGGAACAGAGTATGCAGCAACAGGAAAACGTGCAGTGAAGATCATTAAAGAAGATGGAACAATTGATACAACTGCAGCTCCGTTTAAGAATGCAGAAAATGGACAGGAATTTAAGATCACAGTGAAAGCAACAGGCTATGCAAAGGATTGTGAATTTACTTATACTGTAGCCCAGGAGAGTGAGTATACTTACGCATATGTAGGACTTAGCTGGGCAGAGTACTGGGCTGCTGAAAATGTGCAGGCAGCAGGAGATACATCTTCTTCAGATGCAAAGGATTCAAAAGGAGAGTCTGACAAGGGTGCATTCGATACTGTAACAAGAGCTACAGTAAATCATGGACTTCACAGAGGTTCTTTCCAGTGCAACGCAGTAATCAAGGCGGAAAATGGAAAAGAGTATGCAGTAGAGTACTGGACAGATGGAACTACAGCAGTTCTGACAGACGGAAGCAAGATTACATTTAACAGAGGAGAGATCACAGAGGAATCCGGTGCAACAACAAAGATGAAAGAGTATGATGTACTCGGACTGAAATATGTGCCGGTGAAAGTAAAAACATCTGATCTGGATGCACTGAAAGCAAGCTATCGTGTGATCGAAAACGGAAGTGAACTTGCAGGAGGATATTCAGAAAAGAATCTGGTAAGCTATACAGGACTGGTTGCTAATGTAACAGAGAATACAAACGGTCTGAAAACAGCAACAAAGAATGAGAATGGATCTTTCAGTTTCTCTGCAAGAGTGAATAATGGATCAGAGTCCGGAATCAAAGATCAGGCACTCAAGACAGCACCAACAGCAGAGAAAGCAGGGCTGACAGTAAAAGAAGCAAGTGGATCTTATGGAGAATTCTTAAGAGTTGATCTGACAGGAAATTATGGTGATCTTGGATCAAATCTCCAGACTGTTACATGGACTTACTATGGAGATGACAGCACATATACAAATGCAGAAGCTACTTATGGAACAAAATTTGCAGCAGATAACTGGATGCACAAAGCAATGGGAATCCAGCTTGGACTGACAGATTCTCTTCGTTGTAAACTTCCGGAAGGAACGGATGGAACAGGATATTGGACCATTACACTGACAGCACTTGGATACAATGATGTAACATACAAATTCCAGGCAACAGAGGAGAACATTGTAAAAGCATCTGAGGATAAAACAATCACAACAACAAATCTTGAGGCAGCTATTGCAAAAGCAGAAGCCCTGAAAGAAGCTGAATACACAGCGGAAAGCTGGGCATCTATGCAGATGGAACTTCAGGAAGCAAAAGATGAATTGAAAAATCCAAAAACTCAGGCAACTGTAGACGAGGCAGTAAGCCACCTCAACGCAGCTATTGAAGCACTTGTTAAGATAGAAGAGCCGGCAGCAGTTGATACTTCTTCCCTTGAGAAAGTAATCAGTGATGCGGCAGCTCTGAAAGAAGCTGATTACACAGTTGACAGCTGGAAGGCATTGCAGAGTGCACTGACAGACGCTAAGAGCGCATTGAATGCAAAAGAAAGCCAGGAAAAAGTTGATAAAGCAACAGATAAGTTGAATTCAGCAATCAAAGCACTTGTAAAGAATGGAAAACAGGATGGAAGTGCAACTCCAACTGTTACAAAGAAGGCCGGAACAACTACGGATGGATCAGCCTCCAAAGGAACAAGTGGATCAAAAGCCGCAAAGACAGGTGATCCGGCAAATGTTCTTGGCTTATTAGGACTTGCATTCTCCTCACTCGGAGCAGGAGTTGGCGGATTTGCATGGAAGAGAAAAAGAAAATAAAGACAAGAAAATTGAGAAAATTTTTCAACAATTTCGCGAAAAAGATTAAAATAGTGCATTGACACTATCGCTTTAAAGTGATAAACTCTTAGCAAATGGAATAACGCTTTAAACCGATGAAGCGGAGATCAAAGTAATTATGCGCGCACAGAGAGTCCGGGAAGCTGAGAGCCGGATCGAGATGCAGGTTGCCAAATGGACCGCTGAGGGCACAGTCAAAGGATTTGAGAATCCGAGTACTCTGTGACGTGTGGGCATACGTCAGTTGCCGGAGATATGTTAGTATCTTACAGAGCGCATGGGAGTGTACCCGTGAATCAAGGTGGCACCGCGGAAAAGATTTAGATTTACCGTCCTTGACAGAATAGGAATATTCTGTCAGGGACTTTTTTTCTACCATAAACATATATTTCCTATCGAGATAAAAGAGAAATTTATTTTGCAGCATAACTTCAAGGAGGAATACACATGGACAAGACATTAGAACAAATCAGATCCTACGCTGAACAAGGCAGATACAAGCGAGTTCCGATCAGCAAAGAGCTGTATGCAGATGCATTTACGCCGATTAGTGTGATGCGGACGCTGCGGGCGGCAAGCAAGCATTGCTATCTGCTGGAAAGTGCGGAGGACAGACAGCAGTGGGGAAGATATTCCTTCCTTGGATATGCACCAACGATGGAGATCACCTGTACCGATGGGCGTGTGATCATCAGCGAAGGGCATGAAGATGAGGATAAGACCAGACGGGAAGTTTTAACCGACCATCCGGGAAAGGTTCTAAGAGAAATTCTCGAAGCATATAAAAGTCCGGTTGTTCCGGGACTTCCTCCATTTACCGGAGGGCTTGTCGGATATTTTTCTTATGACTACATCAAATATGCAGAACCGACATTGAAGCCAGTCCTGGAAGAGAAGAATGAGACTACAGGAAAGACAGCAGCAAAAACGGCAGTAAGAGATTTCCGGGATGCGGACTTGATGTTATTTGACCGTGTCATCGTATTTGACAATTACAGACAGAAGCTGATCCTGATCACAGGCGTGAAGCTGGAAGGTGATCTGGAAGAAAATTATACGAACGCGAAGCAGGAATTAGAAGAGATGGAACGATTGATCCGAAGTGGGGCGCAGGCAGATTTCCGACCACTTGTTTTAGAAGAAGAGTTCCATCCGGGAGTGGATAAAGAAGATTATTGCAAGATGGTTGAGAAAGCTAAGGAATACATTTATGAAGGTGATATTTTCCAGGTCGTTTTATCCAATCCGCTGACAGCGAAGGCAAAAGGAAGTCTTTTTGATACCTACCGGGTGCTTCGAACCTCGAATCCATCTCCGTATATGTTCTACTTTTCAAGTGATGATATTGAAGTGGCAGGGGCTTCACCGGAAACGCTGGCGAAGTTAGAAAACGGACAGGTGTGCACTTTTCCTCTTGCCGGTACAAGGAAGCGGGGAGTGACCGAAGAGGAAGATCAGGAATTGGAGAAAGAGCTACTTGCAGACGAGAAAGAGCTTGCAGAGCACAACATGCTTGTAGATCTTGGGCGAAATGATGTCGGCAAGATCAGCCAGCCGGGAACAGTTAAAGTTGATAAATATATGGAAATCCAGAGATATTCCCATGTAATGCATATTGGTTCCACCGTGACAGGCAAGATTCGGAAAGATAAAGATGCACTGGACGTAGTAGATGCGATTCTTCCGGCAGGAACGCTTTCCGGAGCACCGAAGATCCGCGCATGTGAGATTATCGCAGAACTTGAACAGGAGAAGAGAGGTATCTACGGAGGAGCAGTCGGCTATCTCGATTTTGCAGGAAATGTAGATACATGCATTTCCATCCGTCTTGCTTATAAGAAAAATGGATACATTCGCGTACAGTCAGGAGCCGGAATCGTAGCAGACAGTATCCCGGAAAATGAATTCCAGGAGTGTTTAAATAAGGCAGGGGCAGTACTTCAGGCAGTGGAAACTGCGAAAGGAGGATTGGAATGATACTATTACTTGATAATTATGACAGCTTTACATATAACCTGTATCAGTTTATCGCAGGAGTAGAATCAAAAAGAGGTGACATGCAAAAAGATCAGATTGATTCAAAAGTAAAGGTCGTTCGAAATGATCAGATCACACCGGAAAAGATTCTGGAACTTGCGCCTGAGGCTCTGGTAATCTCACCGGGGCCGGGAAAACCTTCTGATGCCGGAATCTGTATCGAAGCAATACAGAAGCTGAAAGGAAAAATTCCAATGCTCGGCGTTTGTCTCGGACATCAGGCGATGGCGGAAGCATTTGGAGCAACCGTAGGTCACGCCGGACAGCTGATGCATGGGAAGACTTCAAAGCTGAAAGATGTAAAGACAGACAGTGTCCTCTTTCAGAATCTGACACTTCCAATCCAGGTGGCAAGATATCATTCACTCGCAGTTAAGGAAGAGACACTACCGGAAGAACTGATTGTGACAGCGCGAAGCGAAGATAACGAGATCATGGCGATGGAACACAGAGAATATCCAATCTTTGGGTTACAGTTTCATTCGGAATCTGTGATGACACCGCAGGGACTTCAGATGATAGAGAATTTTATTAACTATGCAAAAGCATTGAAGGAGAATTAAGAAATGATAAAAGAAGCAATTATAAAATTATCAAAGAAAGAAAATCTCATCTATACAGAAGCAGAAGAAGTAATGAATGAGATTATGGAAGGAAAGGCATCGGATGTTCAGAAGTCAGCATATCTGACAGCACTTTCCATGAAAGGTGAGACAATCGATGAGATCACAGCATCAGCAGCGGGAATGCGTGCACACTGCATCAAGCTTTTGCATGACATGGATGTGCTGGAAATCGTAGGAACAGGGGGAGACGGAGCAAATTCATTTAACATTTCAACAACATCCTCCCTTGTGATTGCGGCAGCAGGAATCCCAGTCGCAAAGCATGGTAACCGTGCAGCATCTTCTAAGTCCGGTGCGGCAGATGTACTTGAAGCACTTGGAGTGAAGATCGATGTCGCACCGGAGCGCAGCACACAGCTTCTCAAAGACATTCAGATCTGTTTCTTATTTGCACAGAATTATCATATTGCGATGAAATATGTCGGACCGATCCGTAAAGAACTTGGTATCCGTACCGTATTCAATATTCTGGGGCCACTGTCTAATCCGGCAGGAGCGAACATGGAACTGATGGGAGTTTATGATGAAAGCCTTGTAGAGCCACTTGCAAGAGTAATGGCGAATCTCGGAGTCGTCCGCGGAATGGTCGTTTACGGACAGGATAAGTTAGATGAGATTTCCATGTGTGCACCGACTACAGTCTGTGAGATTAAAGAAGGAACATTTACAAGCTATGAGATCACACCGGAGCAGTTTGGTTATGAGAGATGCGAAAAAGGTGTACTGACAGGAGGAACACCTCAGGAAAACGCACAGATCACATTGGATATCATTTCAGGAAAAGAGCAGGGAGCAAAGAGAAATGCAGTTTGCCTGAATGCAGGAGCAGCAATCTATCTTGCAGGAAAAGCAGATTCAATCGAAGCAGGTGTAAGAAAAGCAGAACAGATCATTGACGAAGGACTTGCACTGAAGAAGCTGGAGCAGTTTAAAGAAGAAAGTAATAAATAAAAAGTCTGATTCCCGGCTATGCAGGGGAGAATGGAAGAAGCAACTTGAAAGAAAAAGAGGAACAAATAGTATGAATATACTCGAGAAAATTACCGAGCGCACGAAAGAGCGGATCGAAGAAGAAAAGAAAATAGTTCCATTAGAAGAGGTTCGAAGACAGGCGGAAGAAAAAGGAATTAAAGATCAAATCCCAGTATTCGAACAGGCACTTCGGGCAGACAGATTATCCTTTATCTGCGAGGCAAAGAAAGCTTCTCCTTCCAAAGGATTAATCGCACCGGATTTTCCATATGTTGAGATCGCCAGAGAATATGAAGCAGGCGGCGCGGCAGCAATCTCCTGTCTGACAGAACCGTTTTGGTTCCGGGGCAGTGATGCGTATCTGAAAGAAATTGTGCAAAATGTATCCATTCCGGTACTCAGAAAAGATTTCACCTGTGATGAATACATGATTTATCAGGCGAAAGCAATGGGAGCCTCGGCAGTACTTCTGATCTGTTCGGTATTAGAAGATGGCAGACTAAAAGCATATCATCAGCTGGTAGAAGAACTCGGATTATCAGCATTGGTGGAAACACACAACGAAGAAGAAATCTTAAGAGCACAGAAGATCGGTGCAAAGATTATCGGTGTAAATAACCGGAATCTGAAAGATTTCACAGTGGATATCAAGAATAGCATTCGGCTAAGAGAAATGGTCAGTTCGGAAACAGTTTTCGTATCTGAGAGCGGCATCCGCGGAGTGGAAGATATGAAAGCACTTTATGAAAATGGAACCGATGCGGTACTGATCGGAGAACTTCTGATGAGAAAATCTGATCGGAAAGCAGCACTGATGGAGTTGAAGCAGCAGACAGGAAGGCAGCTAGATATGAATTAGCGGAAGATATAGTATGAGACAAGAAAAAATGAACATGCCCAAGATTAAAATCTGCGGTTTGAGCCGCCCGGAAGATATTATCTATATAAATGAGGCAAAACCGGATTATTGCGGATTTATCATCGATGTGCCAAAGAGCCGGAGAAATGTATCCATTTCGAAAGTTCGTGAACTGGTTCAAAATCTTGAATCGCAGATTTGCCCGGTCGGAGTATTTGTCAATAAAGACTGCGGCGAGGTCGCACAATTATTAAATGAAGGAACCATTCAGATCGCTCAGCTTCACGGGCAGGAAGATGAGGCATATATAAAGAAGTTGAAAAGTCTGACAGACCATCCGGTGATGAAAGCATTTTCGATTCAGGAGAAAAAAGATCTTGATGTGGTGGCAGCGAGCAGTGCAGATCTGATTCTTCTCGATCACGGAAAGGGCGGAACCGGCGAGACATTTGATTGGAGTCTTTTGGAAGGCTGGACAAAGCGGCCGTATTTCCTCGCAGGAGGACTGAATCCGGAGAACATACCGGAGGCAATACAGCGAATACACCCTTGGGGAATTGACCTGAGCAGTGCAGTGGAGACAGATGGAAAGAAAGATCGTGAGAAAATTCTTCAAGCTGTGAAAACTGTGAGAAATTTTGAAAGCAGTAAACATTTTTGGGAAACAAAAGAGTATACAGGTGAATGAATAAATTTACCAAAACAATAGAAACAAGAAAGAAGGAGAGACAACCATGACAAAAGGAAGATACGGAATCCATGGTGGACAGTACATTCCGGAGACACTGATGAATGCAGTGATCGAATTGGAAAAGGCGTACAACTACTATAAAAATGACAAAGAATTTAATGACGAACTGAATACATTATTAAATGAATATGCAGGCAGACCGTCTCTTTTATACTATGCAGCACGTATGACAGAAGATCTTGGCGGGGCGAAAATTTATCTGAAACGAGAAGATCTCAATCACACAGGTGCCCATAAGATCAACAACGTGTTAGGTCAGGTTCTTCTTGCGAAGAAGATGGGAAAGGCAAGAGTGATCGCTGAGACCGGTGCAGGACAGCATGGAGTTGCAACAGCGACAGCGGCAGCTCTGATGGGAATGGAATGTGAAGTTTTCATGGGAAAAGAAGATACAGAGCGTCAGGCACTGAATGTATACAGAATGCGTCTTCTTGGAGCACAGGTACACGCGGTTACAAGTGGAACTGGTACTTTAAAAGATGCTGTTTCGGAGACGATGCGTGAGTGGACAAGAAGAATTGATGACACACATTATGTACTCGGATCCTGTATGGGACCGCATCCATTTCCGCAGATCGTGCGTAATTTTCAGGCAGTTATATCTAAAGAGATTAAGGAGCAGATCCTTGAAAAAGAAGGAAAACTCCCGGATGCAGTGCTTGCCTGTGTCGGCGGTGGGTCCAATGCGATCGGTGCATTTTATAATTTCATTGAAGATGAAGGCGTGCGCCTGATCGGATGCGAGGCGGCAGGACGCGGCGTGAATACAGCAGAGACAGCTGCAACGATCGCGACCGGTAAGCTTGGAATCTTCCACGGAATGAAATCTTATTTCTGTCAGGATGAGTACGGACAGATCGCACCGGTTTACTCAATCTCAGCCGGACTGGATTATCCGGGAATCGGACCGGAGCATGCAGACCTTTATGATAAGGGAAGAGCAGAATATGTAGCAATCACTGATGATGAGGCAGTCGATGCATTTGAGTATCTTTCTAAATTAGAAGGAATCATTCCGGCGATCGAGAGTGCACATGCAGTTGCATATGCAAGAAAGCTTGCGCCGACAATGGGAAAAGACCAGATTATCGTAATTAATATTTCAGGACGCGGAGATAAGGACTGCGCAGCAATCGCACGTTACAGAGGGGAGGATCTTCATGAGTAGAATACAGGAAGCATTTAAAGGGAAGAAAGCATTTATACCATTTGTCACATGTGGTGACCCGGATCTTGAGACGACGAAACAGATCGTCTATGAGATGGAGAAAGCAGGGGCGGCGTTGATCGAGCTTGGAATCCCATTTTCCGATCCGACAGCAGAAGGACCGGTTATACAGGGCGCAAATCTGCGTGCGCTGACAGGAGGCGTGACGACAGATAAGATCTTCGATATGGTAAAAGAAATCCGTCAGAATACACAGATTCCGCTTGTTTTTATGACATATGCAAATGTTGTGTTCTCTTACGGAACAGAAAGATTTCTTGAGAAAGCGAAAAATGTCGGAATGGATGGTCTGATTCTCCCGGATGTTCCATTTGAAGAGAAAGAAGAATTTGACATCGTGTGCAAAAAGTACGGAATCGATCTGATCTCATTGATTGCACCGACTTCTCATGACCGAATCCGGATGATTGCAAAAGAAGCATCGGGATTCGTATATTGTGTTTCCTCACTTGGTGTAACAGGAACAAGATCCGCGATCACGACGGATATCGGAGCAATGGTGAAGCTTGTAAAAGAGGAAAATGATATTCCGTGTGCGGTCGGATTCGGAATCTCCACTCCGGAGCAGGCGGCGAAGATGTGTCAGAGCGCAGACGGTGCGATCGTTGGAAGTGCAATCGTTAAGTTGTGTGAGAAATACGGAAAAGACTGCGTGCCGTATGTTGCTGAATATGTAAAGAGTATGGTTGAAGCTTGTAAATAAGTGAAAAGGATCTGGGATTCGAAATCCGAGTCTTCTTTTGATAATAATAGGAAAATACCTCTTTTGATAAGGAGCCAGATGTGGTATCATAGATATTAGATTTGTTGCTTGATCTATGATACGAATCCGAAAGGAGACTACGAATGAAGAATCGAAAACAGCCCTTATTCAAAAGCTTTGGCTATGCCTTTGAAGGAATCTGGACAGGGATTTCAAAAGAGAGGAATATGAAGATTCATTGCCTTGCAGTGATTCTTGTAACAGCAGTTGGAACCTTTGTAGGATTAACACCGATGGAATGGTGTATCTGTCTTCTCCTTTTTGGAATGATGATCTCACTGGAACTTGTGAATACGGCAGTGGAAGCTGTTGTCGATCTTGTGACAGAAGAGAGAAAGCCACTTGCTAAGATCGCGAAGGATACGGCAGCTGGTGCAGTGCTTTTTACAGCAATCATGGCTGTGATCATAGGGGGGATCATATTTATACCTCATTTCATTGCACTACTGTAATATAAAGAAAAGCAACCAGAAAGGAAAACAAAGAGATGGATGAGAATAAAGTAATTGTCAGTACAGAGATGAAGCAGGCATTGGTGAATCTGCGAAATCTCGAAGAGATTTATGTGATCATGTCAGGTGTGACAAAGATGCCGTTTGTCCTCTGTGATGAAGAGACATTTGATGACGAGGTTCTGGTTTATTATCAGGAAGAGTCTGCAAAGGAAAAGGCAAAGACGCTTGCAGAAGATCGTTATCATGTAGGAATTGCCAAGATTGAAAAGAATGCCAGACTTGGATTTTTTACAAACTTGTATACAATGGGCGTAAATGCGCTGGCAGTGAATGTTGGTACAGAGGAGGAAATCAGGGTTCAGCTGGAACAGCTTGTAGTTCGTAAGAATAAGGAAGAACTGCCTGAAGGAAAGAAACTGATCGAGAATCCGGAGCTTCATCTGACAGCAATGTATCTGATGCAGGAGATGCACCGCAATATCGGACCGGAGATGCCGGAGAATGTGAAGGAACTTCAGGAAGAGATGATGGCGCATTATAAGAAAGGAACCTTTATCGTAGGAGTTCAGGAAGATAATCAGGTTCCACTTCTGAGACAGCCGGACGGAAGTCTGTATCAGCCGATCTTTACAGATATGATAGAATTTACCAGATTTGCACAGGGCAAGAAGATGAAGACAGCAGCAATTCCGGCGGATAAGATTCCGGAGATACTTATTCCGGATGCAAAGGGAGTTGCAATCAATCCATTTGGTGTGAATGTACGTCTGGATATTACAAAAGCAAATCAGCAGAAGTCAGAAGCGTAAAATGAAAAGAAAATAATTTAAATTAAAAGAAAAAAAATGATTTACTGGAATGATCACTAAGTAACATATTCAACAAAAAAACAGGATAAATATTGTTGAATATTACAGATTGACTGTTGGAAGTGAGTATGGTTATACTATACGTGGTTAAAAGAGAAAAGCGCACGATAGAGTGTTACTGGTAAAGCAGGCATAAACTATCCTTAATAAGTTCACCAGATAAGGTGGACTTGGTTATTGAGGATTAGTTTATGCCTTTTTTGCGCATTATAGTATAGGATAAGTAAGTTGCAGAACTGTGCCAGCACAAGAAACTATGGGATGCGTCAACTCTATAAGAAATGATACGAGGAGGATTACAGATGAAAGACAAGATTTTTGGAGTATTGCAGAGAATCGGAAGAAGTTTTATGCTTCCAATCGCAATTCTTCCGGTAGCAGGACTTCTGCTTGGAGTAGGAAGTTCATTTACAAATGCAACGATGATTGAGACATATCATCTTCAGGCAATTTTAGGCGAGGGGACAATTCTGAATTCCCTGCTCACAATTATGAGCAAAGCGGGAAGTATTATTTTTGATAACCTGCCGATCATTTTTGCTGTCGGTGTAGCAATCGGTATGGCGAAGAAAGAGAAGGAAGTTGCGGCACTTGCGGCAATGATCTCTTTCTTTGTAATGAATGCAACAATGAATGCCATGCTTCTGATCCGTGGAGATCTTCTTGCAGACGGAACACTTGGAGCCGGAGTTCTGGAAGGAACTGTGACAAGTGTCTGCGGAATCCAGACATTACAGATGGGTGTATTTGGCGGTATTATCGTTGGACTTGGAGTAGCAGCACTTCATAATAAGTTTTACAAAATCCAGCTTCCGAATGCACTGTCATTCTTCAGTGGATCAAGATTTGTTCCGATTATTTCAACATTGACTTATGTTGCTGTCGGAATCGTACTCTATTTTGTATGGCCAACCGTTCAGAATGGAATCTATGCACTCGGCGGACTTGTAACAGGAACAGGTTATATTGGAACATTGATCTTTGGTATTATTAAGAGAGCGTTGATTCCATTTGGACTTCACCATGTATTCTATCTTCCATTCTGGCAGACAGCGGTTGGAGGAACAATGGAAGTTGCGGGACAGCTGGTACAGGGCGGTCAGAACATCTTCTTTGCGCAGCTTGCAGATCCATCCACAGTACATTTCAGTGCGGATGCGACAAGATATTTTTCCGGTGAATTTATCTTCATGATCTTTGGTCTTCCGGGTGCGGCACTTGCAATGTATCAGTGTGCAAAACCGGAGAAGAAGAAACAGGCAGGCGGACTTCTGCTTTCTGCAGCACTTGCATGTATGATGACTGGAATCACAGAGCCACTGGAATTCTCATTCCTGTTTGTAGCACCGATCCTTTTTGTGGTACAGGTGATCCTTGCCGGATCCGCTTATATGATCGCACATATGTTAAATATTGCAGTAGGACTTACATTTTCCGGTGGATTTATTGATCTGTTCCTTTTCGGTATCCTTCAGGGAAATGCAAAGACCAGCTGGATCAGAATCATCCCGGTTGGAATTATTTATTTCTTCTTATATTATATCATCTTCCGTACTTTGATTCTGAAGCTGAATCTGAAGACACCGGGAAGAGAAGATGATGATGCGGAAACGAAGCTGTATACAAAAGCTGATTATAAAGCAAAAGTAGATGGAAATGATGCAGATTCTGAAAATGAAATGACACCGGAAGATCAGAAGAGCGCACTGATCACAAGAGGACTTGGTGGAAAGAAAAACATTTCTGATGTAGACTGCTGTGCGACAAGACTTCGTTGTACGGTAGTAAAGCCGGAACTGGTAAATGAAGATGTCTTAAGAATGACATCCCCATCCGGAATCGTAAGAAAAGGACAGGGAATCCAGGTAATCTACGGACCGGCTGTTTCTGTGATTAAATCTAATCTGGAAGATTATCTGGAGAAAGCTCCGAATGTGGAATATCTTCCGGAAGAAAACGAAAACAGCGCAGAAGAAACGAATAAATGTGCAGAAGCAAAAGATGAAGCGAAGAAAGATGAGAACAAAACTGTTGCAGCCGGAACTGTAAAGAAAGAGCTTTGCTCTCCATTCACAGGAGTAGTAGCACCGATCGAAGAAGCGTGTGACGAAGCATTTGCAGGGAAAATGATGGGAGACGGTTATTTGGTTCGCCCGGAAGAGGGAATGGCTTATGCGCCTGAAGATGCAACTGTATCTTTTATCTTCCCATCAAAACATGCAGTTGGTCTGACTAGTGATGACGGAACCGAATATCTGCTTCACATTGGCGTGGATACTGTAAATCTGGATGGAAAAGGATTCGAAACTTTTGTAAATGACGGAGATCGAGTAAAAAAGGGTGACAAACTGATAGGTTTTGATATAAAATATATCCAAGAGCATGCAAAATCCGATGAATGTATGGTTGTATTTACAAGTCTTCAGGAAGGTGAAGAGATCAGAATGTCTAAGAGCGGAAAAGTAGAGAAGCTTGAGAAGACAGCAGAAATCGTAAGCTTGAATTAAGAGAAAGAAAGAGAGGCTCCGGGGGGATGTATCGAGTCATTAAAGTTCTGAATAATAATGGGATTCTTGTATATCATGTTGAGACAGGGAAGGAGATGATCCTTCTCGGAAACGGTGTGGGATTTGGAAAGAAACCTACAGAACAGATCGAGAAACTTCCCGGAGCCAAAGTATATTCTCTTGTCACAAGAAGGAAGCAGGAGTCTGTTCTGAAAACGGTCAATGGAATCCGCCCGGAGTTTATTGAGGCAACAGGAAAGATCATTGAAGAAGCAGAGAACGTGTTTCAGAAGATCAATCATGAGATGCTGCTTCCGTTGGCAGATCATATTGCGCTTGCAGCGAAGAGAGCGAAGGAGAACCGCCAGCTTCCGAATCCATTTACACCGGATATCCGTGTGCTGTTTGGAGAGGAGTATCAAGTGGCCCTGAAAGGGCGGGAAATTATACAGCAGCTGACAGGATATGAAATCTCAGAGGATGAAGTCGGATTCATTACGCTACATATCCATGCAGGTCTTTCAGATGAGGCAGTATCCCAGACTCTGGATGCGACCAGGATTGTAAATGAAGGGATTGCCATGATTGAACAGGAATTCGATCAGAAGCTGGAGAGTGGCTCACTTGGATGTACACGTCTGATGAGTCATATGTATTATATGATTCTGAGAACCCGTAAGGGTGAAGGGACGAATGCAGACTTTAATGATTTCATTTTTCAGAATTACCCAAGGACCGGAGAGGCGGCGAAGAGAGTGTGTGACTATATGTCCAGACAGCTGAAACAACCGGTCGCAAAAGAAGAAATCGGATTTCTTGCAATCCATATCCAGCGGGTTATCTCGCCGGATACGGTATGACCGTGTGCTCTTGAAATACTGTATACTATGATATATAGTAGTGGATAAGAGCGAAAGGGGAATCCGCAGAATGTATAAGATTCTAATCATAGAAGATGACCTTGTGATGGCAGGGGCAATTAAAAAAGAGATGGAAGCGTGGGGAAATGAAGCACGTTATGTGAAAGATTTTGCAAAGGTTCTTGAGACATTTGCAGAGTACGGTCCACATCTAGTGCTTTTGGATATCACGCTTCCTTTTTATAATGGATACCACTGGTGCAGCGAGATCCGTAAGATATCGAGCGTGCCGGTGATCTTTATCTCTTCGGCAGCGGATAATATGAATATTATCATGGCGATGAATATGGGCGGAGATGACTTTGTGGCAAAACCGTTTGACTTAAGTGTACTGACAGCGAAGATTCAGGCTCTGCTAAGGAGAACATATGATCTATCAGGAAAAGTACCGATGCTGGAACATAGAGGAGCAATCCTGAACCTCTATGATACAACAATGACTTATAATGGAGAAAAAATTGAGTTGACAAAGAATGAATTTCGTATCTTGCAGACATTAATGGAGAATAAAGGACGCGTGGTCAGCAGAGACACGCTGATGACAAAGCTGTGGGAGACAGACAATTATATCGAAGAGAATACATTGACAGTCAATGTCGGAAGACTTCGGAAAAAGCTGGAAAAAGCGGGAATGGAAGGCTTTATCAGGACGAAGGTCGGCGGTGGATATATCATCGAGAAGGAGTGAAAATGTTTTTACAATATTTGAAAAGAATCCGATTTGTGCTTCTGTGGAGTTTGCTGTGTGCGGGAATCTTTTTTCTGATTTTTGTGTTGGAAGAGATTAATCTGAAGGCAGCAGTTTATCCGACAGTGTTGTGTTTGGCATTTGGATTACTTTTTCTTCTCTGTGGATATTTGCGGTATAAGAAAACCGGGCAGAAGCTGGAACATCTGCTGCAAGGAGAAGGACCTTATGAGGATTCGCTTCCGGCGGCACTAGATGGGATTGAGTCAGGATATCAGGAGCTGATCAGGAAAGAAGAACAACAGCAAAGAAAAGAACATGCCAGATGGGAGAAGTCCGGTCAGGACATGGAGGACTATTATGCAACCTGGGTGCATCAGATCAAGGCACCGATCGCTGTGATGAATGTATTGCTCCAGCAGGAAGATACCGAGACGAATCAGAATCTGAAAGCCGAATTGTTCCGGGTGGAGCAGTATGTGGAGATGGCACTTGGGTATGTGCGTCTTGACAGTGGCACGAAGGATCTGGTAATCGCACAGTATCCTTTGGATGAAATTGTAAGAAAATCAATCCGTAAATATGCCGGTCAGTTTATTCGAAGGAGAATCCGTCTGATCTATGAAGGGACAGATCAGATTGTTTTGACGGATGAGAAATGGCTTTCGTTTATCATTGAACAGCTGTTGTCCAATGCAGTGAAGTATACGCTGAAAGGAACTGTGACGATTATTGTCAGTGAAGAAAAGAAACTGACGGTTACAGATACCGGAATGGGAATTGCACCGGAAGATCTGCCGAGAATCTTTGAAAAAGGATATACGGGATATAATGGAAGAATGGAACGGAAATCAACGGGAATTGGTCTGTATCTGAGTCAGATGGCGGCAAAGAAACTTGGGCATCAGATCACGGTTGTGTCGAAGCTGGGGGAAGGCAGCAGTTTTACAATAGATCTGGCAGAGTATCCGTTGAGAACAGAGTAAATCACTAAATCACACAGAGAGAAACAAGTGACAAATTTGTCACATCAGACAGCTGGAATGTCACAGAAATCAATGTCGGCATTCTGGCTGTATTGCTATACTGAGGATGTTGAAAGAAAGAAGAGGAGGTCGTAAGAAATGACAGTTTTGGAAGTAGAAAATTTGAAAAAAATATACCGTCCACGTTTTGGCGGTAATCAGGTACAGGCACTCTCTAAGGTGACATTCTCAGTAGAAGAGGGCGAATATGTAGCAATCATGGGAGAGAGTGGCTCGGGGAAGACGACATTACTGAACATGCTGGCAGCATTGGATAAACCAACTGAAGGGGAAGTTTATCTGGATGGAAAACCGTTATCAGCAATCCGTGAGAAGGATCTGTCCAAGTTCAGGAGAGATCATCTTGGGTTTGTATTTCAGGATTTCAATCTTTTGGATACATTTAATCTAAAGGACAATATCTTACTGCCATTGGTACTGCAGGGAGTTGATTACAGGAAAATGAATGTCAGGATGATGCCAATCGTGAAAGAACTTGGAATTGCAGGACTTCTGGAGAAGTATCCCTATGAGGTGTCAGGAGGACAGAAGCAGCGTGCAGCAGTGGCGAGAGCGCTGATCACAGATCCGAGACTGATCCTGGCGGATGAGCCGACCGGGGCACTCGATTCGAAATCAACGGATGAATTGCTCGGGGTATTTGAGCGGATCAATCAATCGGGACAGACGATCCTTATGGTAACACATTCTGTCAAAGCAGCGAGCAAGGCCGGGAGAGTGTTATTTATTAAAGACGGAGAAGTTTTCCACCAGGTATATAAAGGCGAACTGACAGATGAACAGTTCTATCAGAATATCTCAGCGACACTTACAATGCTTGCGACAGGTGGTGAGAGACAATGAAAAGTGGACTTTATCTGAAACTTTCCGTCAATGGAATTAAGAAAAATAAGAAGTTGTATCTTCCTTATCTGATCACTTGCATCTGTATGGTTATGATGTTCTATCTGATCGATTATCTTGCAGTGAGCCCACAGTTTGCCCAGATCAAAGGTGGGGATACCATGCAGATGATCCTTGGATTTGGTTCCGGTGTGATCTCAATCTTTTCTCTGATCCTTCTGTATTACACAAATTCATTTCTGATCCGCAGACGACAGAGAGAGTTTGGGTTGTATCACATCCTTGGAATGGGAAAAATTGACCTTGTAAAAATCATGGTTCTTGAGAATCTGATCATCAGTGTTCTGACGATTGCAGGAGGAATCGTGGGAGGAATCCTGTTTTCTAAATTGGGGGAACTTCTGGCAGCGAAGATACTTGGAAGTAATGCCGGACTTTCTATGAAAATCAGTGTTCCGGCACTTGTGGCTACGGCACTGTTATTCCTGGTCATTTTTGCATTAATCATGCTTCGGATGATCGTGTCCGTCTATCGGTTAAAACCTGTAGAACTTTTAAAAAGTGAAAAGACAGGAGAGAAACCTCCGAAGGCAAACTGGATCTTTGCAGTACTCGGGTTGCTTCTGCTTGGTGTGGCTTATTATTTATCCCTGACAATCAAAGATCCGCTTGTAGCGATGATCTGGTTTATGGTTGCCGTCGTGCTGGTAATCCTTGCAACGTATCTGTTATTTATTGCCGGCTCGGTCACATTTTGTAAAATAATGCAGAAAAAGAAAGGATATTATTATAAAACAAATCATTTTATTTCACTTTCATCCATGATTTACCGTATGAAACGAAATGGGGCAGGATTAGCGTCTATTTGTATTCTGTCCACAATGGTTCTGGTTATGGTATCTTCTACAACCAGCCTGTATCTGAGTATGGAACATGGCTTGAATCTTCGATATCCGAAATCTGTCCAGATTGAGATGTACACGAAACCGGAGCAGACGGAAGAAATGAAAGAGAATCAGAATGGACAGATTATAGAGCTTGTACAGAAGGTTTTGAAAGAACATAACCAGACCGCGGAGAATCCGGAGAATTACCGGATGCTTACAGTCAGTGGAATTGTTTCAAAAAATGAAATCTATTTTAATCCGGAGAATGCTCCGGGAGTCAATGAAGTGAATACATTTGATCATTTAAAAATGTTCTATGCTCTGCCGTTGGAAGCGTATAATCGGATCATGGGGACGAATCTGGAGCTTGCTCCCGGGGAAGCGTATCTGTATGCGAAAGATTCCGATTTCCCCTATGATCAGATCACAGTGGAGAATTCCGGGACATGGAGGATTAAAGGACATTTGGATAAAATGATTTCAAATGGAAATAATATGGCAAATATGAACAGCAGCTTCTATCTGGTGGTTTCCGGACTGGAAGATATAAAAGCTTTGGAAGAAGGAAATGTTTCCGTTTACGGTGTCAATGGTTCTTATGAGAAATGGTACTACAATTTTGATCTGTCCTGTGGAGATGAAGAGCAGATCCAGATTCAAAACGAGATTGACAAGAAAATCAATGCATTGGCTGAACAGGAATCAGAGGAATCAGATACCCTATTTTTTGGAGCTTCTACAGACAGCAGAGCCGCATCAAGAGCTGATTACCAGGCTTTGTACGGCGGTCTGTTCTTCCTTGGAATCCTTCTTGGAGTCGTATTCATTCTTGGAATGGTGCTGATCATTTATTATAAACAGATTACAGAAGGCTATGAGGATCAGGACAGATTCCAGATTCTGATGAAAGTGGGGATGACACAGAAAGAAGTGCGTCAGACGATCAATTCTCAGGTAATGACAGTATTCTTCCTGCCTCTTGTGGCTGCCGGAATTCATACGGCATTTGCATTTCCAATGATAGAAAAAATGGTGCATCTGCTTGCTTTTTCTGACAGAAAATTCCTGATTCTGGTGACAGTGTGCTCCTATTTAGTATTTGCATTATTCTATATCATTGTCTACATGGTGACTTCGAAACAGTATTACAAAATTGTTAGCGGAAAACAGGAAGAAAGTCTTTTTTCTTAATTCAAAGAGTGATAGAATAGAATTATCAGAAAAAGGAGGACTTGCTTATGATGGATCACACAATTATTACAATTGGAAGACAGTTCGGAAGTGGCGGTCATGAAGTAGGAAACAGACTGGCAGAGAGACTGAACATTCCTCTTTACGATCACAATCTGATTCGAATGGCAGCAAGAGATATTGGAATTTCGAACGAAGATGCTGGAAGAGTAGATGAGACGAGACTTGGAAATGTGTTATCAAGCTATTATATTGGAATGGGTGATTATACTACATTTATGCTCAGTCCGGAAGTGGAGAAACCATTAAGTGATCAACTTTTTGACGCACAGTCAGCAATCATCCGCAAGTTGGCGGAACGCGGACCGGGAATCTTTGTGGGACGCTGCGCAGATTATGTTCTTGGGGATTATTCAAATGTTGTGAATACATTTATCTATGCTTATAAGGATGATAGAATCAATCGAATCATGGATATCTATAAGCTTTCCGAGAAAGAGGCTGTAGATAAGATTAAGAAGATTGACAGAGAGAGACGCCTGTATTATGAAGGTAGAACAGACCGTAAGTGGGGAAGTATTGATGCGAATGCAATCCTGCTGAATACAAGTCTTCTTGGAATTGATGGTGCGGTAGATGCACTTGAGGCGATTTATCATAAGTGGGAAAACAGATAACAAAATAAGCAGAAAAAATGAAATAATTAACAAAAAGTAAGAGGGTGTCGTTTAGTGCGACACCCTCTTTGCTACGTCTTTATTCTGGAATCTGTATTTATTTCATCATGCCGGCAAGAATCTGATTGACTTCTTTACCATCAGCTTTGCCTTTTACCTTCGGCATGAGTTCTTTCATGATCTTACCTTTATCCTTTGCTGTAGGAGCATCGATACCAAGATCTGCAAGAACGGATGTGATCACTGCTTTGATCTCATCTTCGCTCATCATCTTTGGTGCATATTCTTCAAGAACAGCAAGACGCTTCTGAGCCTCTTCAATCAGATATGTACGATCTTCAGGTGTCATATCAATTGTTTCTTTTAACTGTTTGATTTCTTTTAAGATTACCTGTCCTTCTTCCTCTTCTGTCAGGTCGGCACGTTTGTCGATAGCTTTATTCTTCAGAGAGGAGAGCAGAAAGGAAAGTGCGGCTTTTCGTTCTTTGTCTCCTGCCTTCATTGCAGCGACCATAGCGCTTCTGATTTCATCAATTTTGCTCATTTTCGAGTCCTCCTTATGATTCATTAAGATAAATTTTAGCAGATGATGATTTATATTGCAAGAGTACACTCTGTTTTTAAACAGCTTTTAAACAGTGTGATGTGTTACTGATCGCACATCATGTGAACAGTAACTATCAGCTTTGATTACTGTAAGTTATTATCAAAAAACATTGAATATTGTACATAAATATGTTACTCTATTTCAAAGCATATTTTCTAAAACATCTAAATTCATATAAAAGTTTCATTACAGGTGGAGAACACCTGCCAAATCAGAAAATTCATGCTTTTAAAATCCATTATTTAAAGCAGAGGTTTTCTGGTGGAGAGAGAACTTCTGTGAAAAATCACATAAGGAGGTCTCTTAGATGAAACAAAAGAGAAAACAATTGCCGGAAAAACAACAACCGGCAGATGGAAAACTGCTTCAGTGGCACCCTGCATTTTATGCAGACTTGCAGATTGAATTCAGAGAAGAATCAGCTGTATCAGGCCGTTATGGAGATCATAGTAAAAGCAAACAAGAATCGGCTAAAGGAGGGAAAAAGAGATATGTGTAATGCGTTATTAGAATTAA
>ERZ791885.500-NODE-500-length-36730-cov-3.779250_pt1 | contig 36730 bp, 39 predicted proteins | sample MGYA00510159_ERZ791885 | MGnify/ENA primary metagenome ERZ791885 (study PRJEB30046, sample SAMN00792054) | human gut metagenome | study: EMG produced TPA metagenomics assembly of the A metagenome-wide association study of gut microbiota in type 2... | reverse complement strand
CCTGCCACAGCACATAAAGAATGCGCCCCTGGGCTCCATTGAACGCATCAATATTCTTTTCGCTGAGAATCTTCTCAAAAATCCGGTCTCCAAGTTGTTTTATTTTGGTGACAAGAAATCCGCCATTTGTTTTCATACAAAAGCTCCTATATAGTAGTTTATTAAATTATACTATATAGGAGCTTTATTGTCAACAGTTTGTATGCCTGAATAAAGGTAAATTCCGTTTTTTCCTTCTTTTTAAAAGCATTAGACCCCATGTCTTTTTGCCAAAGGGCAAAACAGACGGAGCAAGTGCAGATGACTGAAGCAGTTATTTACTGTAAATAATAATGCGGATTTAGAGTTTCTTTATACACCTCAGTGTAAGGTCCGCTTGTATGTTGAACTGCTGACTACCAGCAAGCTGAGCGATTACCATACAGACCTTAACAAGCAGGCAGAAACAATGTTTTCTCGGACGGTTTACCCGCTAAATAGAAAAGTCGCTGTCACAGACGGCGGCTTTCCGTTTTCGGGAAGTATTTAACAACTCATACAGTTCCGTGAGTAATGGAAGAAGGCAATGATTTGAGAAAAAGAGAAGTGTAATATTCTGAAAATTTCTTGAAATTTCGGGAAAAATCTGCTATAATACTTTTGTATAATTATATAGTTGGGAATTTATATCCTTTTTGCCTTAGAAATTATGGAAGGAGGACTTGACTATGGCAAACGGAAATGCGACAATCATTGTCGGCTGGGCTGGGCTGGAGCATAGCGCCGTTTTTTCAGCGTGTCAAGTCTTATTTCATACAATTTATAACGAACCAATTGCCGGAGACAGGGCGCATTATGCCTTGGCTTCGGCTTTTTGCGTTTGCCGGAAGGATGGTGGTTTGATATTGAAGTCCTAACCACCACCCGTAAACACATCTTTTCTCCGGCGTGTCCGCTGTCGGAGAAAGTAAATAGCGGATAGAATTATTTTGGAGGAATGAAAATGAAGAAGAAACTTCTAAGCCTTCTGCTTGCGTTGTGCCTTGTGATGGCACTTGTTCCGATGACAGCATTTGCTGAAGGAACTTCAGTAGATAATTGGGACGGTACGGCAGATACAAGCTGGTACACCGACCATAAGACGGATACTGAATACCATATCACCACGGCAGAACAGCTGGCTGGTTTAGCGCAGTTAGTCAATGACAAAACTGCATCTGTATCATTTGAAGGGAAAACGATTTACTTAGATAATGACCTCGACTTATCCGGCTCCCAGTGGACTCCCATTGGAAATGGCAGTAACCATAAAAGATTTTTTGCTGGTACTTTTAATGGACAGCATCATAAAATCATGAACCTGAACCATCACTATACTGGGGACGAAGTTGTTCGAAATGGAATTTTCGGAGTTGTTTCTGACGGTGGTACATTAAAGAATTTACTTGTTATAGACGCTGATATTGCCTCAAATGATGGTTCATTAATTGCCGGCATTTTGGCGGATTGGGTCAATGGCGGCACCGTTGAAAACTGCTACACAAGCGGAAAAATAGAAAACAATGTTGGCAACAAGTTCGTTGGTGGGCTAATTGGTCAATGCACTTGGAGTACACAGGTAAAAGGCTGTGGCTCAGACGCCAAGGTTATCAGCACAGAGTCCAATGAAGATGATGTTGATACCGTTGGCGGGCTGATTGGTCAGTGGGAAAACTCTGCGGACAGCTCGTCGATTACCGATTGTTGGTTTGGCGGTTCTGTTTCCTGCAATAATATCTATTCAGCTGTAGGTGGTATTCTCGGTGCAAACTTTGAAAACTTCTCTGGGAACAAGCCTGGCGTGATAATCAAAAATTGCATAGTTGCAACAAAAAACATCACTGGCGCTGAGCCTGGCAATATCACTTGGATTACAGCTGTTGTAAATACCCATGTTACCGACTGCATTTGGCCGGATACCCCTCCTGATGGTGTAACGCTTAATGAAGAAACATATCCTGATAATAAAGGCAATTACTTTGCCGTTACTAAGCTGGTGGTTGATTGGGATGCAGGTACTGCGGGTGCCGACCCGAACTTTGACCAATCATCGTGCGGCACTGCTGTCTCCAACTTCACCTCCGCAGATGTCCTTGCTGGCTTGCAAACCAATGCCGGTGCGGGCGTTGAATGGGTTGCCGGAATCGGTCATCCAACTTTTGTGTGGGATGACAATAACATCCCCGCTGATTACACAAAGGTAGATGCAGCCATTGCCAAAGCAAATGCACTGAACAAGGATAACTACAAGGACTTCACCGGCGTGGAAGCCGCTGTCAAAGCTGTTGTCCGTGGTAAAAATATTACGGAGCAGACCGAGGTTGATGCAATGGCTAAGGCTATTGAAGATGCCATTGCTGCCCTGCAATACAAGGATGCAGATTACACAAAGGTAGATGCAGCCATTGCCAAAGCAAATGCACTAAACAAGAATGACTACAAAGATTTCTCCGGTGTGGAAACCGCTGTCAAAGCTGTTGTCCGTGGTAAAAATATTACGGAGCAATCTGAAGTAGACAAGATGGCAAAGACTATCGAAGATGCGATTGCTGCTCTTGAGAAAAAGCCTGCCAGTACTAAATTGGGAACATCCGATAAGAGTCCGCTGACTGGCAATACAAGCAACCTTGCACTGTGGATTTCCCTGCTGTTTGCCAGCGGTGGCGCAGGAATTCTCACAACCGTTTACGGCAGAAAGAAAAAGTACAACAGATGATTGAATAGCATTCCCTTGCTCCATCTTCTGAGCAAGACAAAAGCGTCGTAGAAATACGGCGCTTTTTTGTTACCTAATTATTGAATAGAATATACGAGACTTGAGTTTGGATTAAATCTGATTGAATAATGACCTTTTATATTCTTCGTCATCAAATGGTGCAGTACCCTACTGTAAATAATAATGCTGATTTAGAGTTTTTTTCGACACCTCAGTGTAAGGTTCGCAATTCCTCATACGAATTTGCGGTTATAAGCAAAAATAAAATTCTGAGAGATTTTTGAGAGACGCAAAGTCTGAAAAACGGCTTAAATAGGCGGTTTTGAAAAAAGATTACGAGCCTCTGACTCCGTCATTTAAGGTTCGAATCCTTATACCTCTGCCAATGAAGAGAAATCCGAACTTTGCCATTATCGGCGATACATTCGGGTTTCTTTTTCATTTACCGATTAGAAAATAGTTTTGGCAGGCAGCGTGGTGCTACCTGTCGTTTTTGTTAGTTTTTATTTCCTTGTTATTCAAAGTGTTTTCTATGTTGCTATGAGGCAATATTATTTCTAAATTGCTTGGGGGTTTTACCAAATTCTTTTTTGAAGCAGGATATGAAATAACTCTCCGAGCAAAAGCCGAGATAATATGCGATATCAGATACGGAATAGTTTTCCTTTAACATTTCCTTTGAGGCTTGCAGTTTTTGTGTTTTAATGTATTTTGACAGGTTGATTCCTATGTTCTTCTTGAATAAATATGATAAGTAATCTTCGGATAATCCACATTCTTTTGATAGGGTTGCAACGTCCAATCTTTCGTGAAGATGAGTATGGATGTAGTGCAGGCATTTTCTAATAGGTTGAGAGTAAACGCTATTCTCTCTGCTTTCGGCGACCATATCGGTCACGGTAATGCATTTTTGAATAATGAAATCGACTATATCATCAGTATTTGACATTTTATCAATACGCATTATACAGTTATCGAAAAAATTGTAAGCAGTAGTTTCGTCAAGTCCGCCTTGGATTGCCGAACGGGTAATCAGTGCGAACAATGATACAGCCCAATATTTAATCTGTCTCAAGCCGTCATTCGACATTTTGCCGATGTTTATGCCACTGTCAATCATATTGTTAATCATCATTTTAACATCGGTACGACTGCCCTTTTTAATTCCCGATAAAAATGCAGTTTCTAACTCATAAGGAGTATGAATAATTCCGTTTTCTCTTTCATTAAAAATACGGCTTTCGTCGAGAATGTTAATTTTGTATTTACTCATTTTAATCACCATATTAAAAATATCATATTTCAGCCCATTATTCAACGGTAATATTATATAAATATAAGAAATGTTATATATTTTGAGAGTGCGTATCGATATGATGATATTGTAAAAGTGGGAGGTGCTAATATGATTAGCAGAACAAAGCCGGAATTAACAAAAGCACAAGTACAAGATATGTTTAACTCCGCTTGTCTTGGCGAAGTTATATCCTTTGATAAGCTCGGCGACGGAGAATATAATGCCGTTCATGACGTTGTGACCGATATGGGTAATTATGTATTAAAGGTTTCTCCGCTTGACAAAACAGGAATACTGACCTATGAGCAGGATATGATGCGTGGAGAGGTTTTTTGGTATGCGCAAATCAGAGCACATACAAATGTCAAGGTGCCGTATGTGTATTATAAGGATTTTTCTCACACTGTTTTTCCGTCCGACTATTTCATAATGGAAAGAATGGAGGGCAAACAGCTGAATAATGCCAAATTAACAAAGGAAGAAAAACTTTGGTGCAAGGAAGAAATCGCAAGAATTATTGCAAAATTTCACAAGGTGCAAAACAACAAATTCGGTTATATTCAAAATCAATTATATGATAATTGGCATCTTGCATTGCGTAGTATGACACTAAATCTAATTCACGATGCCGAAAGAGTAGGCAGAAAAACCAAACGGGGCGAAAAGCTGCTTAAATATATAGATGAATACAAGGATATATTGGAGCCCATAACTTGCTCAATGGTTAATTTGGATATGTGGTACGGTAACATTCTTTGTACGAGGAAGAACGATAAATTGGAGTTGATAGTTATTGACCCCGAGCGAACTGTATGGGGCGATTCGATTTTTGATTTTGTAAATCTTGAATTTGAAAAAATGCTGAATAAAAAAGCCACTTCTTTAATGGCATATAATGAGATAGCAAAAATTGAGGTTAACGGCACAAAAGAGGAAATGATTAGGTTTGCTTTAGGCTTAGGTTATTTGGCATTAATTCAAGAGACGGAAAAGTATTACCGATACACTCCCTGCCATTTTGGTTGGTGGAGAAACGTTGCTTCCTGTAAATTTTTATACTCAAACGCATTTAGGATTTTGAAGCATGGAACGAATTAAAACTAATTCTATAACTATTGACGAAGCAAAAAAATGTGCTGTTTTTGTTGTAAAAAAAGAGCTTTGCTGTAATGTCAACAAAGTTCAATATCTTGGCGGCGGCTCGTTTGGGTATATCTATAAGGTTGATATTGACAGACCGCCTTATACTGTTGTGATGAAAGCTTGCCGATGTGATAATATGTGTGAGCGAGAAGCATTTGAACTAAATCTGTTATCAAAAGATAGTTTAATACAAATACCAAAAGTATACTTTACGTATTTGAAAGACAATATAGCTTCTATTGACTATATTTGTATGGAGTATGTCAAAGGAAAAGATTGCTTTACTGATTTTTCAAAATTGTTTTTATCAAAAGCAAAAAAGCGTGCATTTGCTGATAAGATTACATCGGCAATGTATGCTTGGCACTCTAAAACTAATGACAAGTTTGGTCTTGTTCAAAATGCGAATTATGATGAATGGTTAGATTATTATAAGCCATTTGCGTTTGATATTCTGCAAACAGCTCGTAACATGGTTGATAGCGGAGAATTAGAATCGTACTTTTTAAAAGTCATGGAATTAGCTTGGGATAATTTTGATTATATTTTCAGCGAAAAAGTTGAACATGCCTCATTAATACACGGTGATCTTAATGTAATGAATATACTGGCAGATGATAAACTTAATCCTATTGCAATAATCGATCCGCTTGAAAGCAAATGGGCAGATAGGGAATATGATTTGTTTCAATTAAAAAGCTTAACCGGAAATGCTTTTGGTCTTTATAAAATGTATAAATCAAAATATCCAACATCAAAAAACTGTGACTTAAAGGTTGCTTTTTATGCAATGTTTCACGAAATATATTGTTATATTCGTTCAGGTAGAAGAACAAAGATTAATCATTTGCGATGCTTATTAAATTTGAAAATAGAATTAAACAATGTTAGAATTTACTTTTGAATTCTCTGCCATCACCTCGGAACATTCGTGTTCCGAGGCTTTTTTATGCCCAAATACTGCTTTTTATGGCGGTATTCGGGCATTTATGACTGAGACTTTTCAAAAAATAAAAAGAATTTTCAAAACGAATAATTATTTAGTATTTATATGAGAATATCTTTACTTTTTTATCATCAGCTAAAAAATCATTTGTTTCAACATTATAAACATAATCATTTATAATTATGCAATTACCCTGATACATCATATCGGAATTTTCATTTTTAAATTCGTTTGTTAATACTATATGATTGTTTTTTATTTCAAACGTTATAACACCATAACAGCGCTTTAGACCATCAGTGAAATACGCAGGAATAGCAAATACATTTTCTTTCTCGTTTTTTGCAAGGCTTTTTGGTAGTGTAGGGATGTGTGCATTAGTGAGATTTTTTATATCTAATCGATTTAATTCTTTGTCGAAAAGTATAATTTCATTTTCCGTTGTTTCTGTATTTTCTGTTATGCCCACAAAATATTCCTGCTCAAAATATAAAACACTTGAATAATTACTTCCTTTTCCTGTATTTGCTGCAAATTCTGAATATTCAGAGATTTCTTTATTTGTCGCATAAGAAATTCTATTGTTATTGAGATTTAATTTTATTGTTTCATAATCATTCTTTTTTGAATTCGTAAAATTGTCATCTTTGATATACATATAGTCTTTGGTACAATGGATATTTGATGAACCGCCCAAAACGGCTTTTAGTTCATTTGTTTGCATGCCGGTTTCAATATCAATAGTGTTTATTACAATATATTGTGCAATACTGACATTTTTAAAATAGCTTATGTTCTGCGATAACGCATATGTGATTTTATTATTTTGCTTTACAAATGGAACAGATTTTTGACTGTCTTGGACAGAAGCATTATAATTTGTAATAATATATAACGTTTTATCAATTAATCGTGATGTGGAATATTGACCGCTTTGTTCAAATTCTGATACTAATGTTGGATTTGCTTTGTCACTTATATTGTAAATTTTTGTAACAGTTTTTGAACTGGTTGAAGCATTGATAACTATTCTGTTTTCATTGACTATTAAATCGTTAATGCTGAAATCATCAGAAACGAAATTATCAATTATTGAAAGGAGTTTTGTTTTTCCGTTATCAGTTAGATATATATATACTTTATTTCGATTGTTAATATTGTTATGGTCGTAGTATGCATAATAAATGTAATTATCAAACGATTTTATTGTATTTGGTTCTGTAACGCCATCTTCGTCTATCTGCATTATTGTTTTAAATTCTCCGCAGCCGCTTTCGCCTGAAGCTGACGGTTTTTCAAGTATTGATAATTTCGAACTTAATTCTTCGTAATTATTAAATGTTGCGACCTTGTTATTCTTTAAAACATCGGAATTTGTTGTGAAAGCGACACCTATAATTAAAATAAAGCACGCCACCAAACTTGCGATTTGTTTGAAATGAATATTACTTTTTTTATATTTAATTACTTTGTGTTTTTGTTTGTTTAAAATCATTTCTTTAATGAATTTTGAATCCATACTGTATGGAATTTCCGGTTCTACTCTGTCGAATTTATCCTTTATAATATCAAAATTATTGTTTTTCAATGTAAACACTCCTTATTAAGATAAGTATATTTTCATCTTTGAAAGACTTCTACTAAGCTTTTGTCTAACATTACCTGATGAATATCCTGTTATTTTAGATATTTCTTTGCTGTTAAATCCTGCGACTACCGATAGAAGAACTATGTTCCGTTCATCTGTTTTTAATATGTTTAATGCTTGTTTTAATTCTTCTCGTTCAAATTCGAGGTTATTGTCATAAGAAATGGAATTCTCATAGTTACTGATGTCAGCATTGCTTTTGTTTGAAATTTGAGTTTTGATATTTGCCGAACAACCGCAATACAGTATTCTGAATAGCCAAGAGGAAAAGGCTTCGGGATTTTTCAACTTATGTATTTGTTCAAACGCTGTCAATACACAATCTTGGACGACATCCTCAGCATCTGCTGAATTTCCGAGTTTGTAGTATGCATAATTATATAATTTCTTTTTATACATATCATAAAGTAGACAAAAAGCATTTATATCTCCTTTTTTTGCTTTTATAACAAGCTCTTTTTCATTCATAATATTTTTCTCCTTAACGTCATCATAATATCAAGTGTGAATTTTAATATTGAGTGTTACAATATAATCGGTAATTTAATGAAAAAGGGACTGAATAATGAACAAGTCCGCATTTAATTTCTGCTTTTTTTATTTAGTATTACTTCTGCCAATACAAAAACTGTTATACACACAATTATAACGGAAATGATTATTTGATTTCTGTTTTTATTATCAGTTTCTTTTCCGGCATTCTTAGTTGATTGAGATGTAGCTTCTGTTTTGGCAGTGCCTGTAATATCCGTAGTTATTATTTCTGATGTTTTTTCCTCTGTTTTATTTGATTCTGCCGTTGAATTATTGCCGGTTTGCCCTGTAGATTGTGTTGTAGTCGATTCTCTAAAGTCAACTATAGCATTTATATACGGTAATTCTTGAGTTTTATTTATAAGTTTTATATAAATAGTATTATTACTTTGTGAAATGATTTTATAGTCTTTATTTTCTTGCGAAAGAGGAAATTCCCAATTTGTCACTACACCTTTGCCGTTATATGAAATTGCAAACTGCTCGGAATCATTATTATAAGACATTTTAATATCATCGCTGTATTCTTTATCGTTTACACAGGCAATTGTATCTTGGCAATTAGGTCTCGGCTCCCAGTACTTTGTTGTTTCAGCAAAAGCAAAGATGTTGTTGCTAACAAGTATTGATATCAGCGTTAACATTGGAATAAGTGCAGATAAGATTTTTTTCATTATTATTTCATTTCCTTTCATTATTGAAAATATTCTATAAGTAATGTGTAAATTTTAATTAAATTTGTTACAATAAATTTAATTAAAATCAGTTTAAGAGAGGACTATGCATAAAAAATATACATAACCCTCCCTTATTATTTGTGACTATGGATTAGCAACCACCACTGTAAGTTGCGAATACGCATAAAAAAGCGTGTGGCTTCTGCAACTGGATTTGCGCAGAACTGCCACACGTTATGTGTTTATTATATCAGGAAAAAATCTCAATTTCAAGTGATTTTATTCCAATCTTTTAACGATATTCGCTTTGTACTTTTATTCTAATTAATTTTGTGATATAGTACTAATATAGGGGGTATTGTAACATGAAAAAGAAAAAGAAAGCAATTACAATTATTCTTATAGTTTTTATTCTTGTATTTGGTTTTATATTTGGTGGATATTTTGCCATAAAAACAGTTATGACTAAAGGTGCAATTAACTATTTACAAGATAAATATAACATGTCATATAATCAAATAACTGTTTTAGATTATGAAATGAAAAAGCCCGGAAACGACACCTCTTTTTTGCCGCTTAATACGTATTGGTCACCCTATAAGTGGGAACTTCGATATAACGATAAATCTTTTTTTGTTAATAGGATTGACGGCAAATATTATGATGATTACCAACTGAATGAAATAGAAAGTGTAGCTACCGAATGGTTTAAGAAAAATATAGATAACAATATTGTGGGAATTAAATTAAGTTCAGCAAATATTATAAATTATCAAGCCCGAATAGCCGGTAACATTACAATTAACGAAAACAATATAAAAGATTTCCTAAACGATAAAAACACTTATAGTGGTATTAATCGTTTTACTTATTATGATGTAGATTTAATGGTTGAAAGCACTTATTTTGATACGCTGTCACAAACAGATAAAAACAACTTACTTGATGAGGTTAAAGAAAAACTTCCAAATTCACACATTCAATATGTTATTGGAACAGATACATCCAAAATATCTAAAGAAAGGAATAAGTTCATTTATTGGTTATCAGAATATAAAGAAATGGATTAAATGATATGAAAAAAGACAAAAAAATTATTTTACGAATATTAACAATAATATTTGCGGCTTTTTTGCTATTTAATATTACACATATTATTTATGTTCAATGTCACAGAGCAGAGGTTGTTGAATACCTGGTTGATAAATACAATACTAGTGCGCATGATTATAAAACAAAAAAGTATTACCCTCGAAAGTTGGTTAATAATAGTTCGCATTCATCAAATATGTTTGAATTCTATTTTACTAATGAAACATGGAATATCATTTATAATGATAGAAGTTTTCAAGTGCAGAAAATCGGAGATAAAATTTATGATAATTATCAACTTGAAGATATTAGCAAATATGCAGCAATATATCTAAAAGAAAATATTGATAAAAATATTCTTGGTATGGAAATCAGTACAGAATTACTGTATGATTCAACGCTCAAAAATTTACCGACAAATACTAACAAACTAATTACCGAAACTTCAATAGAAAAACTAATCTTAAATAAAGATTCTGATTATTTAAGAACCATAACTATTTATTATCTAACAAATAATTGCGATTACTATAGAAACTCTGCAGGAAATGGTAACGAAAATTATAAAGAACTAAAAAACGAATTGCAATCAAAATTACTTTCTAAAAATGCAAATGTTAAAATCAATTTGGTGATATTTGAAAAAGAAATGGAATTTGAACGTTTTACAGTTAAAAAGCAAAAAGGAATTTTTTATCAGCCATACGGGATTGATTATGCAACAATAGAAAAAGAAAAGGGTAAAGCAATAAAATGAATAAAAAAATCAATACAACATTAAAGACTATATTAACTCGTTTAATACACAAAAGAAAATTGCTTTATATCTCTCTGTTGCACTTTTACTTTTTCATTTATTATCGATAACTATATATTTGATAGAACGTACAGATATAACTATATTAACAGAAAGTAATGTAATTTCGGTTATTACAAGTATGTTAACAATTTCATTTTCCATTTCAGAAATTCTTGATGTATATTTGTTTTTATTTCCAATATTTTTTATAATATTTAATTTTGTTATGTTACATAAAAACAAATACAACAAAATTGTTATTATCATAGACTATATTTTCCAAATAATTAACCCTATTACCATAGGTTTTTTCGTGTCTGCATTTTTATTAGTAATAAACAAAGAATATCCAATATAAAATAAAGAAGATAATAGCTATGATTAAAAAAATCCTGTTAATACTTGCGTATTAGCAGGATTTTTTAATAGTGCAATGGGCAAAACTCAAAAAGTTTAAACCACATTCTTCTTTATGTAGTGCGCCCTAACAGGAGCCTTTTTATTTAGCAAAGTAAAGTTAATAATATGAGAGCAATACAATTTTTCGTTATACAAGCCCTACATCCTCAACTACTTCATCATTATAAACATAAACTCTGTTAACACGAGCAGGTATTCTGCAAGGGAGTTCATAATTAAAAGAGTATGCGCTGTCTGACAATTCTTCTATGGAAATGTGAGCGCCGTTTTGAGCGCCGACTATAACAACTTCATCGTTTATATTACAATCAATATCGCTGACATCCACCATAAATTGGTCCATACAAACTCTGCCGAGAATTTTTGCGTATTTGCCGTTAATAATAACCTTGCCTTTGTTAGAAAGGCAGCGAGGGAAAGCATCGGCATAGCCGATAGGAATTGTTGCGACTTTAGTTGTTTTCTCAGTTATAAATGTACCGCCGTATGAAATTTCCCTTTTTGGTTCAAGCTCTTTAATATGAGAAATCTTTGTGTACCAGCTCATTATCGGCTCAATATCAAGAAGGCTTTTATCAACCTCCTCCGACGGATAAAGGCCGTACGTAACTATACCCATTCTGCACATATCAAAGTATTCGTCAAAATTCATAATACCGGCACTGTTGTTCAGATGCTTAATAGGTATTTCAATTTTTCTGTCACTTAGCATCTTGCAAAATTGTTTATACTTGTTTCGCTGCTCAACAGCTTTTGACAAATCAGCTTCATCACTGGTTGCAAAATGAGAGAACATACCTTCTGCAAAAATGTTAGGCAACTCGGTTATGCGCTTGCAAATATCAGCACTTTCCTCGTTGACTTGAAATCCTATTCTGCTCATTCCCGTATCAATACAAAAATGATAAGGCATATTTTTATTTTGCTTTACTGCTTCGCTTGAAAGTGTAACTGCGTCATCATACGAAAAAATAGGTATTCGTATATCATATTTAACTGCCTTTTCAACATCAAACGGAAACACCCTGCCCAAAATCAATATCGGTGTTTTGATTCCCGCTTGTTTAAGTTCAATAGCTTCTTCAATGCATGCAACTCCGAAAAAGTCACACTTATCATCAAGAAATTTGCCTATCTCAACAGCACCGTTACCGTATGCATTAGCTTTAATTACGCCGAGCAGCTTAATGCCTTTTGGAAGTTTATTGCGTACACTGTTATAATTATGTTCAAGCTTATTCAAATCAATTTTTAAATAAGTACGATGGTCCATTATTTTATCGCCTCGATTAAACTTACTGTTTCTATATTGTTTTTTCTAAAAGCCTCGTTTAGCTTTTTGACAAATACAAGCGCTTTTTCGCTGTCGCCGTGAACACAAACAGAGTGCGCCTCAATATTAATTTCCTCGCCCGTGTAGGCAACAACTTTTCCTGTTTGCACCATTTTAATAACCCTTTCAACAGCGAAATCCTCGTCTGTTATCATCGAGTTTTCAAGTGACCTTGCTCTAAGCGAGCCGTCCGCCTCGTATGCTCTGTCAGCAAAAACCTCGCTTGCATATTTAATTTTCTTTTCTTTCGCCGACTTAATCATTTGAGAACCTGAAAGCGCCATTAAAATTAAATCTTTATCGTAATCAATAATTGCATCAACTATTGCGTCTGCCAATTCTTTATTTTTTGCCGCTTGATTATACATTGCACCATGCGGTTTAATATGAACTATTTTGCCCGTGCTTCCAACAACGTTACCTAAAGCCTCTAATTGAGCCAATGTGTAATCATAAACCTGTTTAGGAGTTACATCAAGATTTGTTCTGCCGAAATTTTCCTTGTCCGGATAACCGGGATGTGCACCGACATCAACATTATTATCAATACAAAGCTTTGCAGTAGTTTCCATCATATCGTGATTACCTGCGTGAAAACCGCAAGCAATATTAGCGCTGTTAATCAAAGGAATAATTTGTTCGTCATAGGCAGCGCCCTCACCTAAATCACAATTCAAATTGATTTTATACATATAATCACCTAATATTTTAAGTCAACATTTTTTATATCGGTTATAAACATATGACCCGGTGAATGTGTTATGGCAATTTCAGGCTTTGTTTGCATCACTGCGTTTTGCGGTGTAACGCCGCAAGCCCAAAACACCGGCACTTCCCCTTCGTTTATTGTTACGCTGTCGCCGTAATCAGGCTTCGTAACATCCTTTATGCCGATTGCTTCGGGATTGCCTATTTGTATCGGCGCACCGTGAACTCTTGGCATAGAGGCGGTAACATTAACCGCTTTTACGACTAAATCGTTTGGAATAGGTCGCATTGATACAACCATATTCCCGTGAAATTTACCTGACGGTTGAAGTTTGATATTCGTATTAAACATAGGCACATTTTTGTTTTCCTCAATATGCCTGACTGGAACGTCAGCTTCTAATAATTCACTTTCAAAGCTAAAAGAACAACCGATAAGAAAATACACAAAATCATCACGCCAATAATCGGTTATATCGGTAACTTCTTTTTCGAGAACGCCGTTTTTCCAAATTCTGTATTTTGGAAAATCCTTACATACATCGCCCTCACTCGCCATTGTTTTAAAACTCTTTGAGCCGACATCGCCGACCTCCAAAATCGGGCACGGCTTTGGATTTCGAACACAAAACAGTAAAAAATCAAACGCATAATCCTTTGGCAAAATGCAAAGATTAGCCTGAGCATAGCCGTTGCACATACCTGATGTTTGGCAATTTATTTTGCCGTTTCTGATAAGTTTTTTTACTTCCTGCGGCAACATATTTGAATAATCCATAGGCACTCCTAAAATAATTTATCAATATACTTTTTTTGCTTAATTGCTATTTTTTCGGCAGTATTAACGTCAACAATCTCAAAGATGATTTTGTCCCCCGGTTTTGCCTGTGCAAGCTTCGGCAAATCTGCGCTTATTACTGTTGCTATTTTTGCATATCCGCCTGTTGTTTGGTGGTCTGCCATAAGCACAATCGGCATACCCGAATTAGTAATTTGTATTGAGCCAAAGGTAATTGCATCTGAAATTATTTCTAATTTTTCCTTGCCACGCAAAGCAATTCCCCAAAGCCTTATACCCATTCTGTCAATGTCAGAGGTAACGGTGTACTGTTGCTTTGAAAACAGTGCTAAATCATTTTCGCAAAACATATCGTCCTGCGGACCTAATACTACCCTTGCTTTTATTATTTTATCATAAGTATTTTCCGAAAGTTCTCGCTTTTCGATATTTTTAATTTTGCCTGCTTTGCCGATTTTAAGAATATCGCCCGCTTTAAGCTTTCTTCCTTCAAAGCCGCCGACATTTATTTTAAGATTTGTTGAGGCACTGCCCATAAATAAAGGAACATCAAAGCCTCCCGTAACCGCAAGATAACATCTTAATCCTTGCTTAACACCCTTAATGCTTAAAATATCGCCTTTTTTTGCAACGTACGCTTTATTTGTTTTAATAGGCTTGTTATTAAGCGAAATATCAAAAATTCCGCCTGAAATCGCAAAAATATGCTCATCTGTAAACTTAGCCGTTATTCCGAGCATTGTCATTTCAATAACAGGTGCATTAACATCGTTTTTGCAAAGTTTGTTTGCAATTTTTGTTGAATAGGCATCCATTACACCGCTTTGAGTAAAGCCATCTTTCATTACTGAAAATCTGCCTAAATCTTGAATGGTTGAAAGCATACCCGCAGAAATAATTTCTATCATAATTCAACCTCGCTGACTGAAGGAGTGTAAGTGCCGTTTGCAACTTGTTTTTCTATTTCAAGATACTCTGCCTTATCTATGCTGAAAAATTTAATATAATCGCCGGCTTTATACAATATAGGCGACTTTTTTGATTTGTCAAAAACTTTTACGGGCGTTTTGCCAATCAATTGCCAGCCACCCGGTGACGCAATAGGATAAATCCCTGTTTGCTCTCCGCCGATTCCTACAGCCCCTTCAAAAATTTCAAGCCTCGGTGTTTTTAATCTCGGAGTAAAAAGTCTTTCGTCCATACCGCCGAGATAGGCAAATCCAGGTAAAAATCCCAACATATAAATTAAGTAAGGCTTTGATGTGTGAAGCTTGATAACCTCTTCTCTTTCAAGAGCTGTATGGCTGCACACATTTTTCATATCCAAAGCAAACTCGTCGTCGTAGCATACAGGTATATTCCAAACCTTAGCCGTGCTTTTAACGTCGCACTCTTTGCCGTTTATAAGCGCTTCAATTTTCTTTTTTAGTTTCTTTGAGCTGATGATTGTGCAGTCGTAAAAAACAGTTAACGAAGCAAACGTCGGTACAAGCTCAACAATTCCGTCAATATGCTTTGCTTCTATTCTGTTGCAAAGACCGGTAACCTGACGGTTAACCTCTTCGCTTATTTCATTTTTAAATTGCACGGTAACAGCGCTGTCGCCGTTTTGCAAAAATGAATAAATCATTTAAAATATCCTTTTTTAATTGTTGTTTCAAACCATTTATCGGTTTTGTCCTCAACCGTGTGAGGATATTCAATAAGCCCACGCATAAGTGAAATAATCGGCAAAACAATATTCTTGCCAATTCCGTCAATGTAAGGTCTTGCTTCTCCGTACATATCAAGCATACCCGCTTTTGCCGCAGCATCCATAACTGCCGCTTCCTCTTTCTCGGTATGAAAAAGGTCTAAATCATTCAAAAGAAATGCCGTGCATGCCATAAGGGCATTCATACCCCAGTCACTTACAGTTGCTGTAATAATGTTGTCGGCAGCCGTATCTGCCAAAATACCAAAGCCTGTTCCTGCCTTGCAACCGCCCTTTTCAGCGTAAGGAATATATTTTCTTATATGTTTTTCAATAGTGCCCATACCAAGCTCATTGCCAAGGTCACCGATAGAAAGATTATAAATACCTCTGCTTTGACATTCCCTAAAAAGAACATCATATTTTGCCTCAATATCGGTTGTGTTTACACCTACTGCATTATGATAATATCCGTTTTTGTTTCTGCCGGGTGCTTCATTAGAAATAACAGCGCACGGCAAGCCGTGAGAAAGTATTTCTTGCGTTTGTTCCTCTTCCTTGCTCTTATCCTTAGTAAATGAAACAATGCAAATGGTGTTATCGGGTATATTGTCAATATCATAAGTAATATCGACACCTAAAACCTCGCTCATAGCCTTAATGGCTTTTTCGCATTGCTCAGGCACTAACATAACAGGCTTTGCGCCAAATGCCCTTATAACAAATCTGGCAAAAACGGTAGATGAGATAATTCCGTCAGTCTCAGCCTCATTCCAAGGGAGAAGAATAAATCCCGTTAAAATAAAAACCTTTTCGCCCTTTTTAATATTTTTCACAAGTCCCTCTGCCCCATTGAGCGACAAAGGCTTTCCTGTATATTTGATTGCCCCGTCGTAGAGAATTCTGCAAACGCCGTAACCTCTCGGGTCAAGGTTCATAAGCCAATCAAGATTGTATCCGACATTAAGTTTAGTAAGCTCGGTTTTGTTCATTATTCTTTGCACTGCTCCTCAAAATCTTTAACTAAAGCGTCTTGAATTGTTTTCAACATTTCCGGCGCTTTTCCGCCTACCTTTTTGCCGTCAACGGTTTTAACCGGAATGCAGAAAGAACCTGTTGAATGAACAACAATTTCATCTGCCGACATTAATTCATCAAGAGTGTAATCTCTTTCTTCAACATCGTATCCAAGCTTTTTCGCAAAAGCAAGAAGCCTTATCCTTGCTGTTCCCGGAAGAACCATATCGTCAAGCTGGTGAGTAATAACCTTACCGTCCTTAAAAATAGAAACATTAGAGTGTGCGCATTCCGTAACAATATTTCCTCTGTGGAAAATTGCTTCTTGGCAACCTGCTCTGTCAGCAGCGGTAGCGGCAAGGCAAGACGGAATAAGATTAAGTGTTTTGCAATTGCAATAATAAAATCTTTTGTCCTCATACGTAATAACATCAATCGGCTTATATGTATCCGCAACAGGGCAAGGCGTAAGTGTAATCCACAAATTGCCCTGCATATTTTCAGGATAAATGTGACCACGAAGCCCATTTCCACGAGTAACCTGCATATAAACAAATTGGTCGCCGTCATCGACCTTTTTAACAAGCTCTCTGAGCAATTTGTCAAGCTCGTCACGCTCTATCGGTATGTTCATACCGAGAAGTTTTGCGGAATTGTAAAATCTTGTAAGGTGCGCATCCATATCAAAAACAATATGATTATGAGCATATGTTGCATCATAAACACCATCACCAAACCAGCAAACTCTGTCAAGCATCGGAATTTGCATTTTTTCAATTTCGTCATACTTACCGTTATAATAGCCTAAGTTTTTCATTATGAATACCTCCATATATCAAAGCAGGGGTCTGCCTTGCAGACCCCATTGTCATTATTAAGATTAGCATATTTATATTTACATGTCAATAAAAAACAGTCAACATTAATTAAAATTTCTTTTATAATCATTCCAAAAAAAATATTAGATTATTGATAACTGCGACACTCGTGCTTATATAGGACTTTTTTCACAAGTGTGCATATAATTTTTATTGTAATGCTTTATACTATATGATATAATTACTATGCAATAAATTATATTATGACAAGATTTCAATAAATTGCCTTAAAAAGGAATACATTATGAGCGATAAAACATCAACTTTAAAAAAGCCGATTAAAAACGGCAAAAAATTCTTTTTACTTTACAGTGCAGCTTTTTTAGTTTGTGCTGCTTTATGTTACTTTTGGTTTATAATAAATAAAAAGACATTAATTATTAACAGCGACGGCTGGAGGCAGCACTTTGCCGCTTTTGTATATTTCGGCAAATACGGACGTGAACTTTTAGAAACGCTGTTTGAAACTCATAAATTTGTGTTGCCGCAATGGGATTTTTCAATAGGACTCGGAAGCGATATATTAACCACGCTTCACTTTTATGCTATCGGCGACCCGCTTGATTTGTTAAGCATTGCCTGTCCTGCCAAATATGCGGCATATCTTTACAGTCTTTTATCTCTGTTTCGTTTATATCTTGCGGGGCTTAGCTTCGGTGCATTCTGTTTTATTAAAAAGCAAAATCACGTTTCAAGCATAACGGTAGGCTCGCTTGTTTATGTGTTCACCTTATTTGGAATGTTCATAGTGTCGCATCACCCGTTTTTTGCTCTTCCTATGATATTTTTGCCGTTGCTGCTTCTCGGTGTAGAGCAAATTGCGGCAGGCAAAAGGCCGTATCTTTTTATTGTTACGGTATTTTTAGCAGCTATAAGTAACTTTTACTTTTTCTATATGCTTGCTTTATTTACCGCAATTTATACACTATTTTTGCTTGTTTGCAGATATCGTCATCGTGCAAAAGAGGCTTTTGGAGTTTTCTTTAAAATCGCAGGCAGTGCAATTTTAGGTGTGATTTTAAGTGCAATTATACTTATGCCTGTAATATTAGCCTATATCGGCGACGGACGTTCGTCTGAGAGTTATGTTCATAACTGGATATACAGTATGGATTATTATCGCAATTTCTTAGCTTCTATGATTACCTGTCAAACAAACCCGGGATATCTTACGCATCTTGGATATAACGCTGTTGCCATTCCTGCCGTTTGCGTTTTATTCTTTACTAAAAACAAAAGTTGGCGCCCATTAAGATTAATATTTTTAGGCGCTACGGCTATGCTTCTTATCCCTGCATTCGGCTGGGCTTTTAACGGATTTTCATATATGGCTAACCGCTGGGTTTGGGCTTACGCAATGATTATTGCCTATATTGTTGCAGTAACATGGCAAGACCTTTGCAAAATAGATATTCGCAAGGGCTTAGGTATAATCATAGCAATCGCAGTATATTCCCTAGCCGCCTTATTGCTGATGAATGAAATAAATCACAACATTATTTTTTCTCTCATAACAGCGCTGTTAATAGTAATCGTTTGTATGATTTTAAATAAATCGGCAAAGAAGCTTATTGCTCCCGTTTTAGCAGTAATCCTTGTATTTGCCTCATTTGCAGGCAATTCGGCTTATTTTTTCAGCGGTCACGGCAATAACCATATTACAAGATATGTAAGTTACGGTGCCGTCAACAATAAGATTAAGCGTTCTGCGGCGAGCAAGGTGAAAAAGGCGGCTAAAGGCGATGATACATTCTATCGCTACAGCGGCGGAAAAGTAAATTACAACGAAAGCACTTACGTCGGTATGAATGGCACTTCATTTTATTGGAGTATGGAAAACAAAAATTTAGCCGAGTTTGTAAGCGAAACAGAACAGCCTGCCAATGCGGCATATATGTTCAGAGGATTTAACGATTCAGTCGCAATTAATGCCGTTACAAACGTTAAATATTATGTTAAAAACAAGAAAACTTCGATTCCCTACGGTTTTGAAAAGTTAAAAGGAAAGGTTTATCAAAATAAGAACGCATTACCGTTCGGTTACACAACAAATAACGTCATCAAAAAATCTGATTACGACAAGCTTTCATCATTAGAAAAGCAGCAAGCGTTAATTCAAGGCGTTGTGCTTGAAAACGTACCGAACAAAATGAATACAATCACTCCTGTCTTCACCGACAAAAGCGTGCCTTACACCGTTGAGTGCAATAAGAATACTGCCGTCGAGGGAGAAAAAGTGTATGTTTACAATGCCAAAAGCAGTATAAACATTAAATTTTCAGGTGAAAAAAATCAGGAAACATATTTGCGTTATAAATTTAATAACTACAGCAATATTGATGAGGGCAAGAGTAATTCAGACAAAAAGCAAATAGGTAAAAGCACATCAAAACATACTTTGCCGTCTCAAATGAAAATGCGTTTTTCCTATCAAACCGATGACGGCAAGAAATACAAAACCGATTTTGTCACCTGCTATTCATCTTCTTACGTGCGTTACACGGGTGCTAAAACATATCTTGTTGGGCTTGGCTATACCGAAAATGCGAAAAACAGTATTAAAATAACCTTTGATAAACCGGGAATTTACGACTTATCCGACATCGAGGTTTTTGAACAGCCTATAGACCAAGCATCACAACAGATTGCAGACTTAAAAGCAGACACAATGCAAAATGTCAAAATGTGTGAAAACAAAATAACCGGCACAATTGATTTGCAAAAAGCAAAAATGCTCTTCATTTCCATTCCTTACAGCAAGGGTTGGAGCGCTACGGTCGACGGCAAAGAAGCTGAGCTTTTGCAAGCTGATACGGCATTTAGCGCACTTGCTTTAGACAAAGGAAAACACACAATAGAGCTTCAATATCACACTCCTTACTTAAAAGAAGGGGCATATATCAGCGCAGCCGGTGTTATCGCTTTTGCAGTTTTAATAATCATTACAGAAAAGCGCAAGAAAACGGATTATTTATCCTTAAATCAATAATATTTCCTATGGTTGAATAAAACAAAACATTATTACTTTAATCAAATAGCTAAAACTAAAGCTGTCTCGCTTAAACTGCGAGACAGCTTTTTATATACACAATAAATTTGAATTTAACAAACTCGGCGTTTGTGAAAGCAAAACAATTGCCAAACCGGTTGCGACGGTGGCAACGACAGCAATAATAATTGCTGTTTTTTTACTAAGTTTTCGTTTCATCAGCTTGCAAATCAATAAAGCGCAAATTTCACAGAATGCTATAACCAAAATAATTATTGCAATTGATTTCCAAAGCCAAGACAATTCAAGCACAAATTTCATATACCGTTCTCCCCTCTCCGCCTTGTTTAAAGCGAAATAACAGCATTTTTAAGTTTAATTATATCCTTTTCGTCAGGGTGAGATAATGCGCTGTCAAAATTATCAATCAACATATCAAGATTAGCAGGCGCATTGGTTAGCTCTTTCATCTTAACATAGCGTTCTCGTACGGATTGAGGCATTTTGCCTTGGCACATATATTCCCCCACAACAACATTGCTCAAATCTAAAGACTGCTTAACCCGGCTTAAAATTTTTTTAAAATACTCATCGCTTCCGCCAAATCCTGCTGTACCAAACAAAAATACTTTTCTGTTTTTCAGACTTTGCAAAAATTTCAACGTATCACAGTCGGCACTTCCCTTGTCCGTCCAAAAACCGATATAAAGCATTTCGGATTGAGGTATCTGTGTTTTTACATTGCCATAAAAGTCGCAATTTTCTTTTGGTAATACGTCATAAATCGCATCGGCAAGCATTTTTGTATTGCCTGTCAGACTGCTCACTATTATTGAATATTTATTATTTTTCAATTTTCAAGACTTCCTTTGCATTGTATTTTTTCACGTTCGTTATAAGCGGCACATCATCATTTCCCCGCCGTAATATTTTCCGTTCACAGTCAAGCAAACCTTGTTGTTAATCATTATAACTTTTTTAGTGAAAAAAACAATTCATACCGAGTAAAATTAACCGTTCATTCATAAAGTCAAAGCACTTATGCAAAAAATAAAATCAAAAATAGCACACTGCATAAAGAACAATTGCATTTTCGTTGACTATTTGCCTATGATATAGTACGATATAGATAAATAATCATAGATAATAAAATGCAAACTTTAAATCATTCATAAATTAAAAATCACAATAGGATAACAAAACAGAGGCACAAAAATGATTAACAAACTACACATGGCAATGATAGATTTATACAGCGGAGATTCAAAAAGGATTCAGCATTTTTGCAAAGTTCACAGCTACGCAAAGCTGATAGCAGAAAATGAAAAGGTTGATGATAAAACTTTATTTATAATCGAAGCCGCTGCCCTCACTCACGACATAGGAATCCACACCTGCGAAAAAAAATACGGCAATTGCAGCGGCAAATTGCAGGAAAAAGAGGGTCCGAAATTGGCTGAAAATCTTCTTGCCAAATTAGGATTTAATATTGAAACATCACAGAGAGTGCAATACTTAATAGCCCATCACCACACATACGACAATATAAACAGCATAGATTTGCAAATACTTGTTGAAGCAGACTTTCTTGTTAATATGTTTGAGGAAAGCCTTCCGAAATCGGCTGTGCAAAACGCTTATGACAAAATATTTAAAACTGCCTGCGGTAAAGAAATTTGCAAAAAAATGTTTTTAATTTGAACATATCTTAATTGTAAAAATTTTTCAATTGTAAAAACGTATACTTTTCATAAACTATACTTGCAAGAGCGATTTGATATTATGTGATAAATATTTTGAAGAAAATTTTATTCAAAATATCAGCACGCTTTGCGAATTTTTGATAAGAGAGGTGTTTTTACAATGGCAAAGAATACAGTTCCTGAAGCTAAAGAGGCTCTTAACAGATTTAAGATGGAAGCTGCTTCAGAGGTTGGTGTTTTTTTGCATTAAAATTTTTCAAAACGCCCTATTTAAGCCACTTTCGAGACTTGAAAAATATGTATAGTGGGCGGTCAAACACATTAAAAACATAAAATTAACGAAAAAAGGTCTACATACCCATGAGAAAAAGCGTTGAAGAAAGCAAAATCTTCAACGCCTTTTTCACCTTTACAGCCAAAAAAATCAAGGTATGAAATATTGACATTAAATGTATAATATAATATAATCAATATAAAGGAGGCGACAGTATGAATATTTTTAATGAATTATCCGCAAAATTTAATACCGATGAGCCGATACTTATCGAGGATATAGAAAAAATGTATCCGCAGCGTTCACGCCCTTGGATTGATAAAGCAATCAAAACTTTGGTTGACAGCAAACAGTTAAAACGATTTTCAACAGGTGTTTACTACATTCCGAGAAAGACTGTTCTCGGTGATTCCGCATTAAATCCGAGAAAGGTTATAGCAAAAAAATATATTCAAAATTCGCAAGACATATACGGCTATCTCGGCGGCACCTCCCTGTTAAATTCATTTGGACTTACGACGCAGGTACCGAATGTCATCACTGTTATTTCAAATAATGAATCGACCCGTGGAAGAAAAGTTGAAGTCGGTAACCAAAGCGTATATCTCTGCAAACCGCCGACAAAAATCACTAAATCGAACTTCAAAACGCTTCAATTTTGTGAACTCATTAGGTTGATTGACCTTGATAAATTAGACAGCATAGAAATAAAAAATCTTGAAAATTACATTAAAGAAAACAATATTTCACTCTCATCCATCAGCAAATACTGTTCCGTATTTCCCGATTCCGTATCCAGAAAAATATTAGGAGGCCCGTTAATTGAAAAACTTGCACAATGATAAAGAAACATTCAACGACATTCTAATCGCAACTTCAAATGCTTTAGGTATTGAAATGGCAATCGTTGAAAAAGATTATTATGTTTCTTTGTTGCTCAAAGAAATCAATAAAAACTATCCCGATATTATTTTCAAAGGCGGAACTTCACTGTCAAAATGCTATAAGATAATCAGCAGATTTTCTGAAGATATTGACATCGGTATCAATGCCGACAAAGCTACCGAAGGTATGCGTAAAAAGCTGAAAATTGCAATTAAAAAATCAATTGATGATTTAGGTTTACAGCTTGATAACGAAGAAGAAATAATGACAAGAACTTATTTCAACAAATACCAAGTCACCTATCCGATTATTGATGATACTTTTATAACCATTAAGCCGTATTTATATGTTGAAACCGCCGTGTTTATGAAGCCTTTTCCGTATGAAATCAGAAAAGCAGACACCTATATTTATCGCTTTTTGAAACAGCAAAATTTAGATGACATAATCAAAGAATATGACTTAGAGCCGTTTGAATTAAAAGTGCAAACGCTCACAAGAACATTTATTGATAAGATTTTTGCCATTGGTGATTATTATTTGAACGGTAACAAAGAACGCACATCAAGGCATTTGTACGACTTATATAAACTCATGTCGCAAATCACATTTAATAATGATTTCTATGCGTTATTTGATGAAGTCAGAGAAATTCGTTCAACAGATTCAGCCTGCCCGTCAGCAAAAGATGACCAAAACATTAAAAATATAATTAGCAAAATCACAAATGAAGATTACTTCAAAAAAGATTATAATGAGGTCACCTCAAAATTGTTGTTTGAGAATGTTGATTATAAAACCGTGAAAAATAATTTGGCAAAAATTTATAACAATTTGAAAGATTGATTTTAGTATAAAAGCGTTGAAGAAAAACAAAATCTTCGACGCTTTTATAATTGAAATAATTATACTTTGTGGTATAATTAAAAAAGTAAATGGAGAACTGACAGAAATGAACACTTTGTATTCTTTTGCATCAACGGCTATACGGAAAAAATGCAAAACCTCGCAAAAGAAAATTCAAATATCGTTTTGTATTGAAATAAATACAAGTCTTGTAAAACAGCACTGATGCTTAATTGAACATTGGTGCTGTTTTTCTTTTCACCGTGAAAGAAAAAAGCCTTTACCTTTCGGCAAAGACTTTGTTTATATGAGAGTCAATATTTTTTGGTGTTATTTGCTTTTCTTTTTTGCCTTGATAACGCCTTTTATTGTTTCGATGCCGTGAATGGTACCCACAAGCGGATGATAAAGCATGATTCTCGGCCCGGAATAGCGCATAACCTCTTTTATTTTTGAACGCATATCGGGTTTGTAGCAATGGCAGGGACATTGCGAGCAGAAGTTTTTATCGTTTCCCCAGCGGCAATGATCAAGCCTGAAAAGCGCATAATCAGTAAGTTCTTGGCAGTCCTTGCAAAGAATACCTTTTTTTGATTTATGCACACCGTGGCAATAAATTTTTACCATTTCGGGTAACATTTCTTTTTCTCGTGTGATTCTGTCTTTTTTCATGATAATCTGCCTCTGTAAACGGTGTAAGCTTCGTCAGCGATTTTTGCCGTTGACTTTCTGTGAGAAACCAAAACAATGCTTTTGCCGTGTTTTGCTTCGTTTATGGATTTCAAGATATTGCCCTCGTTTAAGCTGTCCAAATTGCTTGTGGGTTCGTCAAGCATAATCATAGGAGAGTTGCAAAGGAACGCTCTTGCAAGACCTATACGCTGTTTTTCACCATCAGAAAGCAAATCACCGAGTTCGCCTACATTTGTGTCGTATCCCTTAGGCAAAGTCATTATAAAATCGTGAATTGAGGCTTTTTTTGCGGCAATTTCAACTTCTTCTCTTGTTGCGTTGTAATCTGCAATTTTAATGTTATTTTCAATCGTATCGTTAAACAATTGAGTTTCTTGGCTTACAAGGCTCTGATTGTTACGAAGTGATGATGTTTTAATATTTTTAATGTTTTCACCCGACACATCAATTTCGCCGCTGTTTACATCCCAAAAACGCATCATAAGTTTAAGCGCAGTCGATTTGCCCGAACCGCTCGGTCCGTTTATAGCAATGATTTTGTTTTTTGGAATTTCCATATTGAAATTTTCAAGAATTTGCTCTTTGTCATATGCAAAGCCTACATTTTTACATTTCATACCGTCAAATTCAACTTCTTTGCCGCTGATGTTTTCTTCAACAACAGGGCTTTCATCAAGAATTGACAGCACTCTTTCGCCGCTTGCAAGGGTGTGAGTCAAATTGCCTGCAAGGTTTGAAAGTGCGGCAACCGGACCAAATGAACTCATCATTGCAACGGTTGAAACAATAAGTCCGTCAAATCCGATTGTGCCCTTTTGGTAAAGGCAAATTGCAACCAAAAGCATTGTGATTGAAAAGAAAATAATCGAAATATCCGTAATTGAAATATTATGCCCCTCAATTTTCTTTAACTTCTTTTGAAGTAAATTAAGCTCATCGGTTTTTTCGTTCATTTCATTAAGGCGGGTATCGGTTGAATTGTATCTGATTGATTCCAAAAGTCCCCTCATACTGTCAAGCACATAGCCGGAAAGTGAACCCGAATTTTCACGGTAGGTCATACCGAAATTTTTGTTAAATTTGGATGATACAAGCGGAATAATAATGCCGACTGTAATATAAGCCGCAAGTGCAACAAGCATAAGCCAAATACTGTATCTTCCTATAAATATCAGCATAACAAGGCTTGTTAAAAACGCAATACAAATCGGAGAAATCGTGTGAGCGTAAAAAACTTCTAAAAGCTCAATATCACTTGTTATGAGCGATATCAGATTGCCTTTATCTTTACCTTCAAGTTTAGCCGGCGTTAACCTGCGAAGCGATTTGAACACTTTATCACGAATAATAGCAAGTAATTTGAATGCAATATAGTGGTTGCACGCTTGCTCGCCGTAGTGAAGGAAACCACGCAAAACCGCAAAAATAATAATGCAAATACATCCCGTTTTTATTGCAAGTCCACCATTTATACCTGCGGCTGTAAGAAGCGTCATACTGCCAAGCACCGTAATTTGAATGGCGCAAAGAAAGCCTGTAACGCCGAGTATAACTGCAAGTACCATGAAAAAAGCAAGCGGCTTAACAAGTTTTATCAACCGCATCATAATTTTGAAACCTGATTGTTTTCTTTTCATTACGCTTCCTCCTTTGCATATTTTTCAAGTTCTGCTTGAGTGGAATACATCAGCTTGTATTTTTTATTAAAAGACATAAGTTCAGAATGAGTACCGCTTTCCTCAATTTTGCCTTTATCAAGCAGAAGAATTTTATCACTGCCCACCACATTTTCAAGCCTGTGGGAGATAAGAATAACGGTTTTTATTTTAGCCATATTGTGAATAACGGCCATAATGTCGTTTTCGCTTTCGGCATCTATGTTTGAAGTTACTTCGTCAAAAACATATATCGGTGTGTTGTGAAGCAAGGCTCTTGCAATGGCAAGCCTTTGCCTTTGTCCGCCCGAAAAATTGCTGCCTTGTTGATTAAGTTTAGTATCAAGTCCGTCTTGCTCACTTAAAAATGACCAAAGGTTTACCATTTTCAATGTTTCAATCATCTTTTCGTCACTTGCACTTTTGTCGGCTATGAGCATATTTTCCCTAACCGTTCCGGCAAAGATGTAGGAATTAAAGTTTACGGCAGTGATGTTGTTCATAAGTGTTTTTTCATCAATATCTTTTATTTCAACACCGCCGATTGTTATACTTCCGCTGTATCCCTTTGTTGTGCCGCAAAGTAAAGAGGCAAGTGTGCTTTTACCGCAACCCGATTCGCCTACTATGCTTATAAGTTCGTGCTTTTTAAAGGTTGCCGAAATATCGTTAAGTACGGTTTTTTCGTCGTCATAAGAAAAGGAAAGGTCTTTAATTTCGATATCCCCGTCAAGATTTTCAGGGATTTCCGCTCCGTGTTCGTCCTCTTTTGTATCAAGTAACTTAAAGAGTTTGTCGCTTGCCGCCATACCGTTCATAGCCACATGAAAAAATGAACCGAGAAGCCTGAGTGGCAAAAAGAAATCAGCCGCAAGCATAATGATTAAAAATGCCTGAGGTAAAGTGATTGTGCCGTTTTTCACCTGAATGATTGCAATTACTACACCTACTGCACTTCCTGCATATGCAACAATATCCATAACGCTTACGGAATTAAGTTGCATTGTAAGAACTTTCATAGTAATTCTTCTGAATTCTTCGGCTTTTTCATTCATTTCAACATTCTTGCGTTCATCCGCCTGATAAACTTTGAGTGTTGTTAAGCCTTGGATATTTTCAAGGAAAGTATCGCCGAGGTTTGTGTATACTCCCCAATATTTGCTAAGAAGTCTTTTTGCGATTTTTTGAACTGCAACAATAGAAAGCGGAATAAGCGGTACACAAATAAGAAGTACCACCGACGCTTTCCAGCTTACGAACACAAGCACGGCAAAAAGCGTTATCGGTGCAAGCATAGCAAAGAAAAACTGCGGCAGATATTTGCCGAAATAAAGTTCAAGCTGGTCTACACCCTCAACAAAAACCTGAAGCACCTCTGATGTTGATACCTTTTCACTGTAAGATGCGCCCATTCGTGTAAGCTTTTTATACATTTTTTGTCTAAGCACTTTTTTTACTTCGCTTGAAGCGAAAAACGAAGTCTGTGAACTTGCGTATCCGCAAAGATAGCGCACAAGCATAACCGCCGCAATTCCGCCTAAATAAGGCAAAAGGCTTTTAAAATCAAACGCTTTACCGTCGAGAATTTGCGCAAGTAGATTTGAAAGAATGAAAATCATAACGATGTTTGCAACCGTTTTCAACCACTGCGCAAGAACGGTTAGGGCAATGTACTTCTTTGAAGAAGGCACTTGCTCTATAAGTCTTGTTTTAATCATTTCTTTTCTCCCTCAATTAAGTTATTTATCCAAAAATTCATTTGCAAGGTGGTAATCGCCTTGCCGTGATATTTTACCGTTTTTCATAATCAGCACTCTGTCTGCAAGAGCACCGGCACATCGTTTATCGTGTGTTACGGTAACAATTGCCGTGCCGAGGTTCTTGTTTATTTTATTTACGGTTTCAACCGTTTTACAAAGATTTTTGTAATCCTGACCCACCGTCGGCTCGTCAAGAAACAGTACGGTCGGCTCGCTTGCACAGACGGCAGCAATGGAGGCACGCCGTTTTTGCCCTTCGGAAAGTGATTGCGGATGCCTCTGCTCAAGTCCCGAAAGTCCAAAAGCGTTTATCATTTTCCTTGCCGTTTCCTCGCTTTTTGCCTTAAAGGAAATCTCGCTTAAAAGCGTTGGCATAAAAAGCTGATAGGTTGGATTTTGGTAAACATACCCCACCTTTGAAAACCATTTGCTGTTTGCTTTTTTGCTTTTTGTTATTGTTTGACTCAGTGCACCGTCATTCGGCTTATTCAGCCTTGCAAGCATGCGCATAAGGGTGGTTTTTCCGCATCCGTTTTCACCGAGCAAAACTATTCGTTCGCCTGCCCGAATTTCAATATCAAGCCCATCTATAATATTTCTGTCGCCTGCGGCAAAGAAAAGTTTTTCGCCTTTTATAAGCACTTCACCTGGCAAAGAGCCGTCGGCATGAGGAATTGTTTTTATTCCGCTGTTCAAGTCGTTTATATCCGTGCTTGTAAAAAGCTGTTTTTTTTCGATTCGCATAACTTTATCTATGTAGTTTTTCACAACATCAAGCCTGTGTTCAACTATTAAAACGGCATATCCGCTGTTTGCCAAATTACGAAGTGCTTTCAGCAAAATATGTGCTGTGTGAGTGTCCAAATTTGCAAGCGGTTCGTCAAGAATAATGATTTTTTGCTCCATCGCAAGGGTAGAAGCGGTTATCAGGCGTTGCTTTTGACCACCGGAAAGTGTTTTTGTTTTTGCGTTTTTTTCTATTTGCATAAGCGTTGTGAACCGTTCAATGCGTCTGTCGATTTCTTCGGACGCAATATTAAGATTTTCGCAGCCGAAAGCGATTTCTTCGTTTACTAAATCATAAATAATTTGTTCGTCCGCATTTTGAAGCACGGTGCCGATTAGCTTTGAACGCTCGCTGATTTTTAGCTTTGTAACATCCTTGCCGTCTATTTCCACACTGCCCGAAAATTCGCCCGAATTAACGAACGGAATAACACCGTTTATTATTGAAAGCAGGGTGCTTTTTCCCTCGCCGGAAACGCCCGACAAAAGCACTGTTTCGCCGTATTCCACGGTGAGATTTATATTTTCAAGCACATTTTCTTTAGCACCGTCATATTTAAAAGAAACTTCATTCAGTCTTATCGCTATGCCCATATCATAACACCTCCGCCTGCGCAAAGCACGATAACACAGGCAAGAAATACGAAATCCCTTGCTTTTGTTTTTATTACTTTATATACCGAGCTTGTACTGTCATCAAGTGTAAATGCCCTTGTTTCAAGCGAAAGGGAAAGAGTATCCGATATTCCGATGATTCGCATAACGAGTGGAATAATAAACGCACGGTAAATGCAACTCGGTCGGTACCAATTCATATTTGCACCTCTGACCTTCATCGCCTCCCAAATCTGCTTTATTTCACCCACTAAAACCGGAATAAATTTAAGTGTTACAAGCATGCCGAGCGTTATAACTCTCGGGCATTTCAGCTTTGCAAGACAGCGTGTCAGATCGCAGGGTGATGTGCTTATCATCGGCACGGCACACAATCCCAAGAGAATCATTCTTAAAAGTGTTTGCCAAAATGCGTCCAAACTTCTGTTTGTCAAAAATGACAGACCGCCTATAATAAGTCCGCAAATCGCCATTGCAACGGTCATTTTCCATGCGCTTTTGAATAGACCGAATGCCGAGTAAAGCACAAAAATTGCCGTGGCAAAAGCAAAAGCCAAAAGATTTTTGGAAAAAAGCATTCCGAATATCAGCACTATTACGGAAACTGAAAATGAAATCAGCGGATAAAAAGGCTTTTTAGCCTCAAATGTTTCAAGCATTATCATCTTCTCCGTACGGTTTTAATTTGCCTGCCTTTTGAAGTTCTGCGGCGATTTTCATTCCGATTGCCGCACCCAAAAATGCCAATGCAATTGTGCCGATTGATGTTAAAACAGAAATTTTCGGATTTGCTGTAAGCTGATCGTAACTTTGTCCATTGAGCCAAAGACTGAACAGAACCGAAATCGGCAGTGAAAACGGCATATATATTCCCGTTGTAACGAAAACGGAAACTTTCTTTTGATAGCCTCTGAAAATCAAAAGCATAATCAATTCCGCTATTATTGCGGAAACAAAATTGTTAAAAAACATAACCGTCGAAAAGAAAATTAGCGGTGCGCCCGAAAAGAGTCCGATAATTGTGAGAGCACCTGGCTTTCTTACTTTCATAAGTCCGATAGCAACGAAAATCGAATAAATCGGTGCGGCTGCCATGTTACGCAGTCCGAAAACGGTGGTGTGCATAACAAGCGGCATCGTTATTCCGCCGCACAATGTCATTGCTGCGGATAAGACAGCCAAAAACACAAAATCCTTAACTTGAAATTTCTTAAATATTTTTTTCATACTTCACCCTATTCAGTCATGTTTATTTTTCTTGATAACAGCAGTCATTACAAGCACAAATGCAACCGCACCCACTGCGCCGCAGGCAATGGCGATCGGTACTTTTTTATTTTTAACCGTTTCCTCTTTAGGCTCGGTTGTGGTTGGTGCTGTTGTAGTAGTTGTCGTTGTGGTGGTAGTAGTGGCTTTTTTGGTGGTTGTTTCCTCTTTTACATTTCTGATTCTTTTTGCACTGTCATAATCTATTTTAATTCTTGCAGAAGGTGATAAAGGCATAGCTGAAGCGGCAAATTTTACGCCGACAAATTCATTGTCGCTCTTAATCGGAAATTCAAAAGCCGCTTCATATTCAGTGCCGTCAATTTCAACATTATTCTTTTGCTCAACTTCTACTGTATCGCCCTCAACAGAGCCGTCCTTGTAATACCAAAATTGCATATCGCTTGTTGTTTCGGCAGGAGCTATTGTAAGCGTTTTTTCATCACCGTCAACTGTAAGAAGTGCGGTGTGAACAATATAGCTGTCACCCATAGATGTTCTTTCTTTTTCTGCGTGCCACATTTCAATCGGCACTTCGTAAACACCGTCCTTGCTCGGACCCATTGCAAACGCACTAAACGAAGTGCAGGTAAGTGCAAGTACAAAAACTAATGCTGTCAATGAAATCGATAATTTTTTAAACATATTTGTCCTCCGTATTTAGTTAGCGAAAGCTAACCCAATGATAAAATTTACGGTTAGCATAGACTAACCGAGAATATTCTATCAAAAGACAAATAAAAAGTCAATATTTAAAACTATAAAATAAGTAAAATTTGGCGCATTTACCGCCTGCATTTGATAGACAGTTTGAATAATAAGTAAATTTTCAAAACGCCCTATTTAAGCCACTTTCGAGACTCAAAAAATTTGTATAGCGGTCGGTCAAGCATATTCAAAACATAAAATTAACGAAAAAAGGTCTACATACCCATTAGAAAAAGCGTTGAAGAAAGACAAAATCTCCAACGCTTTTATAATTATACTTGAAATAATTATACTTTGTGGTATAATTATATGAAGAGATACAAATACTATATCGGGAGGCCGGATATAATGAAAAAATTTGTTGATAGATTTCAAGAGCTTGAAACGCTTGAAAACGAATATAACAGCAATTCATCTTCTTTCGTTGTGCTTTACGGCAGAAGAAGAATCGGAAAAACAGAACTCTTAAATGAGTTTTCGAGAGATAAAAAATGTATCAGATTTCTTGCAACGGAAGAGTCTGAAAAAATGAACAGAGAAGCATTTTCATCAATTGTAAGCGAATACACATCAAATCCGCTTGTTAAAAAAGCAAGCCTTTCGTGGGAAGAATTGTTTGATTTTATAATAGATTATAATACAGACGATAAAAAGCTCATAATCATTGACGAGTTTCAATATATAGGCAAATCGAATCCGAGTTTTATCTCTGTGCTGCAAAAAATATGGGACACGAAGCTTAAAAATAATAATGTTATGCTTGTATTATGCGGTTCGCTGATAAATATGATGTACAGCCAAACTCTGTCATACGACAGTCCGCTTTACGGAAGAAGAACAAAGCAAATCAGATTAAAGCAGATTCCGTTTAAGTATTACAAAGAATTCATTGACAGCACGGATGAAAAATTCTTAATCGAAGCGTATTCCGTCACCGGCGGAGTTCCCAAATATATTGAAATGTTTGAGAGCAACGACGACATCTATACTGCCATAAAAAATTCAATTTTGAATTCTCAAAGTTACTTATATGAAGAGCCGGAATTTTTATTAAAAAATGAAGTTCAAGAGGTGGGAAGTTATTATTCAATCATCAAAACAATAGCCTGTGGCTGCGAACAGTTAAGCGATATATCAAATGCGTTGGAAATAAAGGCAACAAATTTGCCAAAATACTTAAAAGTTTTAATTGACCTTGATATTATAGAAAGGGTTGTTCCCATAACGGAAGATAAGCCCGAAAAAAGCAAAATGGGGCTTTATAAAATCAAGGATAACTATATAAGATTTTGGTTTAAGTTTGTATATCCTTATAAATCATACATTGAAAGCGAGCACATAGATTTTGTTCTTGATAAAATCAGAGAGGGATTTATAAAAAATCATGTTGCTTATGTGTATGAGGACATTTGCAAAAATCAATATCTCCCTGAGTTGATTATCAAAAACACTTTCGGTTTCACTCCTACAAAAATCGGCAAGTGGTGGGACAGAAAAGATACAGAAATTGATATTGTCGCAACAGACAATTCTAATAATATCATCTTCGGCGAATGCAAATATACCAAAAAACCACTTGATGTTAATGTGTATTATGACTTGCTTGAAAAGGCAAAAAAAGTAAATTGGAATAAGCAAAACAGAAATGAATATTTTGTATTCTTTTGCATTAACGGCTACACGGAAAAAATGCAAAACCTTGCAAAACAAAATTCAAATATCGTTTTGTACTGAAATAAATATAAATCTTGTAAAACGGCACTGATGCTTAATAGAGCATTGGTGCTGTTTTTCTTTTCACCAAGAAATCTATAAAAATTAAAATTCATTGTATTATTAAAATTGAAAGTGAGGTTATGCCTTATGATTGCAAAAATTTTAATAATGCTTGTTATTTTTCTCATTGTCAACTTAATTGTAGATGTGATTTGTAAAATAAACATTACGCTTTTAAGCGTGTTAATAAAAGCGCTGTTCTTTTTAGGAATTTTGTACTTACTGATAAATTGACGGCAAACTTAAAATTGGAGGTTATATATGAATGATAATAATGAAATATGGAAAAATGCCCTTGAAATTTTAGAAAATGCTAATAACAAAACGGCATTTAATCTTTGGATCAAACCAATTACGGTTAAATTTGACGGAAATACAGCATATTTGTTTTTTACTAATTCTCTTAGTAAAAACATTGCCGAGAATATGTTGTGCGAAAGCATTGAGAAAGCAATTAAGATTTCTTCAAACGGAATCATTAAAAGTTTTAAATATATGGAGGTTAGTAAAAATGAATAGCACAACACCAACAGTGCAAACTTACGAAAATGAATATATAAATATTTCATTTTATGGCGATGAGGTTGAATGCAAGGTATTAGCCATATATCGCTTTATGGGCAACGATTATCTGCTTTACGGTTTTGAAAATGGTGAAAAACTCAATGTTTATGCCGGAATAGTAAAAAGCACTAACGATATTACTTATCTCGAAGAGCTTAAAACAGAAGCTGAATTAGAAATTGCAAAAACAGTAATTGATAAATACTACAATGAATATTTCAAGGAGGAAAATTAAATGAAAAGCAGAAAAACAAAAATAGAAACCGTTATAGGTGCTGTCATCAGCACCATTGCGGCAATGGGACTTTTAATTTTTAATGGATTTATCATTGATAATGTTCAGTTTGTTAATGAAACATTAGCCGTTTGTATTATGGGTTTCGCCTTGCTTTATAGCATAATTTTTAATGAAGAAAATAGTTTTATTGCAAAAATAATTCCTGTACTTACATCACTTTATCTTTTTGTAAGGCTCGGAATTAAACCGTTACTCTCATATAGCATAAATGATATTGCCGTTTCAGTATTGCACGCTGTATTCTATGGCATTTTATTCGTATGCTTTACGATCTCCATTATCAGCAGGTTAACCTCAAACAAAATAGATTATGAAAAATACACCATCCCGGCTTGTCTTATCGAATCCGCAATATTGATGTATTTGGCATGTTTTAAGGGTGCCGACAGTTTCATTATGTTAATGCCGATTTGTTCACTTCAGCTTTTTGTGCATATGTGGACATTAAACTATGAAGAACAAAAAGCTTATGAACACTTGGAGGAAATTAAAAATGAAGAATACACAAAAAATCAGTAAATCAAAATATATAACGACCTTTGGTGGCTTTCTTGTAAACATAGTTTCTTATATAATCTTATTTGCGAACATAGACTACTCTTTTATTTCAAAAGAATACATGACATTGTTAACTATAACAGTAGTAATTTCTGCTTTAAACATAATGTTATTTTTCACTGCGATTTTACCTACGAAGATTAAAACAAAAATGTTCGAGTCGACACTTGATGTAAAAACGTACACCTTAGTTATTCTTTTATTACAAGCACTTTTCTCATTAGCACACGCTTTTTTCAACTTTAGTTTTGAAGCAATACTAAATGCATTTGTTTCGGTAAATAACATAAATGCAATAGCACTACCGATACTGTTGGCGGGATTTTATCTGTTTTTACTTCTTGCAGAATATCACGAATGTTCAAAAGTGCCGATATATATTTTCGGAAGTATGTATTTGATTTTAAGCGTTGTTGTGATTTTGAATAGCCAAAATATCATTCCGTTTTTAATACTGTTACCACAAATATTTTTTGCCATAGTATTTATGTACGAATCATCAAAAATGAGCAGCATATCCGCCTCGATATTTTTTAAATCACAAACACTTGAAACTGAAAATGAAGAAACAGATTGCTATTGTTTTTATGCGGAAATGGATGAAAACAAAAACTTAATTTACTATTTCACAGACCCTGAAACCGATAAATATTACATTTACACTCAAGGTGCAGCAAAAGAGATTACAAACAATTCTGCTCAAAACACCGACGATGCAGCACAACTTGCAAAAAATGCACATAACAACTTAATTGTGCTCTCTCATAAATTAGATAAAGAAATAGCCAAAATAAATAACGAATATTACTAAAATGAAGCCCTCGGCAGATAACCGCCGAGGGCTTTACTTAATCATTAAATGTTAGGTACTTAGTATAAATTTCTGTTTGCTTTTCAAGTATATCCTTAACACCTGCCGATATACCTAAAACATCAGTAATATTAGACTTATATAAATTCAAATCATAAATTGGAATGATGGGCCTTTCCGTCCTATTTTGTTCCCAAGACTTATATATATCCCATAATTCAAAATTTTGTATGTAGTTATAATTGTTAGGAGTTAAAGCATAATGAATTTGATTTCTATATGAAGTTACATAACATCCATTATAATATTTATTTATATATTTAACATCAAAATTTTCATCTAAATGAATATAACAACTTTTTTCACCATCATAATAGCTTATTCCCGAATCACAAGGAAAACATCTATTTTTAAAGCCATAAATATACTTTTCTCCACTTGAATCAAAATCATTAGTGTCAAGATACTCTTCTACAGCCACAGTTACTATATACATTGAAAAATTACCTATACAAGCCTCGCTATCAAATCCACATGACCACTTATTTAATTCATTTATCATTGGAATTATTTTCTCTGTAGTAATCTTTCTTGCCAAATCATAAATATTGGTTCCATTATGCACACCATTTTTTAGTTTGTCAAAAACTATTTTTATAGCATCTGCCCAGGGAAAATTATCTATATCCTCTTTTCAGTGATTTCAATATACTTTGCATTTTTCGACAAGCAAATTGCATTTTTAACAAAAAAACAACTGCACTGAAAAATTTCAGTGCAGTTGTTTAAAATATATTAGTTTTAATAATTTCTCAATTAAATCTT